>ERZ781399.1214-NODE-1214-length-23527-cov-4.570978_pt1 | contig 23527 bp, 21 predicted proteins | sample MGYA00511014_ERZ781399 | MGnify/ENA primary metagenome ERZ781399 (study PRJEB29847, sample SAMN06458254) | wastewater metagenome | isolation source: Wastewater bioreactor | place: South Africa: Cape Town | study: EMG produced TPA metagenomics assembly of the...
TTTTATCTTTCAACCAAATCGAACATTTATCAATAGTTCAAAGTATTTGATTTTTCTTTCAAATGAATTCGATTGTTGAATGATTTTTAGTGTGAGAATTTTTGGTTTCGAAGAAAATACGAATTATAAAATGAAAATCTTTGCTGAACAAATGTCGACAGGTTTATTAAGCAAAGCAATTGAACTGTCGTTTACAACGAAACGATCGAGTATATTCGACGAAAGAACATTTTCTTTATCATTTTTCGAGTATTTTTAGTTGAAAAACAAATTCATGGAGTCGACATTCAACGTTTAGCATTCAATACAGTTCGTCTCAGTTGGTTAGCCGATGGTTTTCTTGAATATGAACTTTTATATTGGCCAATGATTAATGAAAACGAGAAAATTCTCGTTCGATTAATCATAAATAATTATACATTGACAACTACGAGTGATTTATATAAATTTCAAATTCGAGGACGAAATCCACTTGGTTGGACAGCTTATACCGAAGAGAAATTAATTTCCTTACGATCGATGTCAATCGATGAATCGATTATTTCGAATTCGACTCGAAGAAATTTATTTTTACTCTCAGGACCCATGTTTATTCTCGGATTGATAGTTTTCGTTCTTATCTGTGCAATTATGTGTTCGAGAAATAGAAAACGTCCATGTCGATTGAAAAATCCAAGTGATTGCGAATCATTAGATTATCAAAAACGTCAAGGTTGATTTCATTGAAAATTGAAAAGAACAATTGTCGAATATCTATTTTTAGGTCTCGGTCATTACGGTCCAGATGCATTTTTTAATTCAAATTGTAACTATCTCTTTCTTTTCAACTTTAACCTTGAAAAAAAAATCTAAATGAAACATCATCCTTCCAGGGACAGCTCCATTATGGCCTTCAATGTCAACGACAGCTAAGACTTATATTGATCCTCATACAGTTCGTATTTGTCTGTCTGTATTGCTTAATTCCATTTAACTGAATTCGAATGCTTTAGTACGAGGATCCAACAAAAGCTATTAGCGATTTTGCACATGAACTCGATCCGAATATGATCGTCATTGAATCCGTCATTGGTGGCGGTATGAGATATTCTCTTTTTTGTTTCATTTCTTAACATATAGCCTCCGCCCTTTTTTATTTTCAAGGTGAATTCGGTGACGTCTGTCGCGGTAAATTACGTCAATTAAATAGCTCAAAAGAAGTTTCTGTCGCGATTAAAACATTGAAACAAGGCGCTAGTGAAAAAACTCGCTTAGATTTTCTCTCCGAAGCGAGTATTATGGGTCAATTCAATGATGAAAACGTGATTTATCTCCAAGGAGTAGTGACCAAACATCATCCGATCATGATTGTCACTGAATATATGGAAAATGGTTCGTTGGATGCGTATCTTCGCGTAAGGGAAATTCGATCTGAAGTCGATTCGTTTGCATTTTTTCTTGATGAGAATGTTTTTAGACAAATGAAGGAAATCATAATCTTGATGCGTTACAATTAACAAGAATGTTGAAAGGAATTGCATCGGGAATGAAATACTTAGCCGAGATGAAATATGTTCATCGAGTAAATAGAAAAGAAAGAAACAAACGTATCTATTATTAATTGAGGAATTTTTTTGTCGTTGTTTCTTTCAGGATTTAGCAGCGAGAAATATTCTTGTGAATAAAGATTTAGTTTGTAAAGTTGCAGATTTCGGTTTAAGTCGAGAGATTGATCAAAATGATAGTTATACGACTCAGGGTGGCAAAATTCCGATACGTTGGACGGCAATCGAAGCGATTGATTATCGAAAATTTACATCGGCGTCGGATGTTTGGAGTTTCGGTGTTTTAACTTGGGAAGTATTATCGTTTGGCGAAAGACCTTACTGGAATTGGTCGAATCAAGATGTTATTAAAGCTGTTAAAAACGATTTTCGTCTTCCACCACCATTGGTTTGTTTAAAAAAAGAAACTTCAATCCAAATTCTCTGTTTTTCTTCTCAAAATAGAATTGCCCGGAGATTTTGTATAAACTAATGCTTGCTTGTTGGAATGAAAAGTATCTCGAACGACCAAAATTCGACGATCTAGTTCAACAACTAACATATATCATTCAATTTCCTAATCGTCTTACGCCATTAGCTAAACAAAAGTTCGATAGACAAAAGAATTTCTTTCACATACTGAATAATTCTTGTTTCTGTTTTGTTCTTAGACCGATCTTTGTTAATAATCCGGATCAACCTAACCATGCTCAATTAACTTCAATATCTTATTGGCTAGAAACTCAACAATTAGATCATTTAATATCATTTTTTCATACACATAATTATACAAATCTCTCGCAAATCTGCCATTTTAATCTCTTAGATTTGACTACTCTTTTTCCCAATCATATTTCGTTGAATGAAAAAACTCGTTTATTAGAAAATCTTGCTCATTTGCGTTCTCAACTTGTTCTTATTCCATCGAAATCATTTTCAACAACCGAAGGTTTTCTTGTTTAGATACACAGTGATGTTCAATCTAGTCATTAACTATCTATCTTGATTGGTGATTTTCCTTTCTGTGTAAATAGAAATCATCATCATCATGTTTTTATTTGAATAAATTAAAAATTTTCAAACACTACAAACTAAATGATACGATTTTTACGATTTCGAGCTAATGCTTCAGCGAAATAAACTATCATTCCAACAAAAGCAATGACACAAGCGATATCAGCACCTACGAAATCAATAACAAGTTGTTGATGATTAATGAGAATTCAGTGTCAAAACGAATGACTTACTATGTTGATGTGTAGTACTAGCATGCGATCGACTGGCAATAACGGCTGCACCGATACCAAAAGCTAAAAGAGCCATAGTTGCAACTAATGCGTAAACAGTTCGAAGACGATTTAATGGAGCAACTGTTCCATCGGTAATTAAGAATTGTTCGATTAGAAGAAAACTTGTTAGACATAATACTGAAAACAAAAACAAACATTTCTTTTTTCATTTTCAAAGCATTTTTTTTTCTATTACAGATCGGGAAAATGATTGAATAGCTCATTTCATAGATTGACACAGCTGAATATGTCGGATAATTAAGATGACAATGTACAATACCAATTACATTTGTTACACAGGATAAAAACATTATAATAATAATTGTACGTCGAAGATCCATTGTACGATGCAAATGAAGCCGAAAAATCCAGAAAATCTTGCTTATCAATTGATGAAATGTCTACTGAAGATAGATTTAATCAAGGCTTCTGATTAGATAATATGTGCTACTCGTTATGCTTAGTAATCAATTGTATCGATGAGAGAAATTCTTTTCGAGAAGAATATTATGTATAAACAACAAAGATAGATTCTCGTATTTTTTCCGTTGACTACTTTCTTTCGAAAGAAAACGTTTATTTACAATCAACAAGTGAAAAAAAACACCGAACTGTTCGAGAAAACAAAAAAACTATCAACGTAAATTTCAATCGAATTCATCATCAGGATCGTCGATGATATAATCTGTTGAATCGATTTGTTGTTGCATTGTTTGATCGTAAGTGAACATCGTATCTCGAACGTAATTAGACATCGATGAACTATCTCCTATGGATAAACTTTGTTGTGTTTGCATATTGAGAAAAGTAAATTTTATCAAATAATTATATCCGTGAGTTGGATCACGAACTAAACCGAATGATTGATCGAATACACCTCGACATGTGCCACGTTGATGAATTGTTCCATGAATTTGTATCATAACTAATCCATGTTTCGATTCGTCGACTTGATTTGATTGAATATTGGGAATAAATTGTAGTTCTTGATTGGCAACATAAGATCTTAATGTTTCGTGAACATAAAATGATCCGCAAATTCGACGATGATTTTCATGAATTAATGTTAGTTGACAATCGGGAAAGAAATGATCACTATTGAATGTCACAAGATTATTCCATGATGTGTAAAACCATTCGGTAAATTGCTGAGATAATTGAAGAATATTTGTCGATTGAATTGATGTACAAGACGAATTATTATTATTATTATTATTCGTATTCCAATACTCGATGATTTGTTTAACGAGTTTAACCTAAATTTTTAATTTTGAAAATCATTTTTTTCGTTTCGAATGACTTGGATTTACTTTATCAGTTCCAGCGCTGACACCAATCGATTTCTTGGCTAAATACTGCATGAGAATATCTCGTCGGATTTTCTTTCGACGTAATAATTGCATAGCTGATTGTGAACATCTTAAACAGATATCAACTGCTTCTGACCTCTGAAAAGACAAAAAAAATGTAATTCTTCAAATCACTGAATATCATCGATGAATGCATACAGAATCTGCTGGTATCATTGATTTCGTTATTGTATCTTTCAAAGACATTAGTTCATCATCGGCTAACATCGAAAGAAGTTCTTCTGCTCCTGATTTTTCAAATTTATTCATATCTAAAAAATAATTATTCATTGAATTCTCATTCGAACTACATAGGCTTCTTATTATTTTTTGCCATCCGTTGTTTTTGTCAGAATTTTCTTTGTTTTTTTTTGTCGTAAATAGAAAACATAAAATTCACAAATTTGGACAACAATTAATTGATCACAAAACAAACAAGAAACTGATATTCGGTTCATTAGATAAAATGTATTGCAAGAATCAATTCTCATTTTGAATAATATACACGATAGTAGAGTGTTTTCGAACGCCATAATGAATAGCTATTGTCGAATTTGAGAAGATAGATGCCTTGGCCCGGATACGGATGACTGCCCGCATAGACTTCTTCATGACAATCACGACGATAGATAGGAACGATTTCATCTTGACGTGGTTTGGGTGGTTTATTTGTACTTCCACTTCCTTTTTCGATGTCTTTCTTTTCACCTGAATATAAAATTGAAATAAATATTCAAGTAATCGTATGTATGTATGACGAATTACCCTCATTCTCTTCTTCTTCATCACTTGAATCACTGACATGAACAGTAACGGTATTCGATTGCGCTTTTGTCCATTCGAAATAAACGCCAAAGCCAAGATCGTAATAATCGGTTGCAAATTCCCAAAAAACTAATTGACCATCTTCATGTGTAGGAACTCGAACCTAGCAGACAAACAATTATTTTTAAAATCATAAAATAACTATCGAATAAATTCTCCTACAGTGACAGTTTCACCACTACTGATTTTAATCACAGCTTCTTTTTCTTTACGTATTTGTTCTTTAAATTCCTTAATATCTTTACGTGTCCACATATTTGCTGGAATAATGTTTGGTGATCCTAGATAAAGAAATGGTTTCCTTTTGATGAAATGGATTATGGTGAAATATTCACCTGGTTTTGCATCATCAGGTATAGCTGATGCTTCACCATTTTCATCAGCCGGTGGTGAAACAGCAAGTTGACCATTGATCAAATCTTGTGAAGGTGCTAAGTCACTGCTTAATGATGCAACTGATGGTTGACCAAAATCATTGGCAGTCGGTTCTGATGGTGAATTGAGATTTAATGCTTCGAATTGACTTTGAACCGGGATAGTTGAATCAAGATTTGGGTTAGGAATTACTTGGAGAGGAATATTTGATGATGATGGTGGTGGCGGTGGCGGATGAGCCAAAGGAGGAAGTTGAGCTGGTGCTGGACCAAGTGGTGGCATTTGAGCAACCGATGGCGCAGGAACATTCGATGCAATTGTTGATGGAACATTAGCAGTTGGAGAGGTTGCAGTGACTGTATTGACTGGATTGAATACAGGAGGAGGTGGTGGTGGTGGTGATGTCATACTCGTTGGAGTTGAAGTTGGAGTTGTTGTTTGTAGTGGATACGTGTTAATTGGTGATGTTGCTTGTGGAGTATTACTTGACAATGTTGATGGAGCTGTGTTAGCAATGGGTGATGGAATAACGATGTTTAATGTTGATGGTGGAACAAGAGGCACGCCAGTTGGTGGAGTTGATTCTGCTTGCTGTTGTTGTTCCATGTTTGGTTTCTATTTCAATAGAAAAGAAATAAATTAGAAACTTAATTCGATTCGACAGATATTACTATTCGATGTAATTCTTGTTGATCGAGTAATTGTTGTTGATAGACTTGTTGCATGTATTGATGAAAATGTTGTTCTTGTAATTGTTGAATTAATTCTTCTTGCTAAAATAAACAACAATGACAATAACAAAAAAAAATGACGTTTTCTCTCTTTTGCTCTGACAACTATATTTACCGCTTGTCGATTATCTTGATATTGTTGCTCAGCGTATGCCTTGAATTGCAAATATGTTTGTTGGTTGAGAATGTCTTGTATTTGTTTCCTATATGAATATGTAAGTTGAAAACATTGAAGTTCATTATTAGTTTTTTTTTTTAAATTACCTTTGAAATTCTTCTCGTTTTCTATTTTTCTTTTCTAATTTAGTAACTTGTTGAAGCTCGTATTGTCTGACTTTTTCTGCTTGTTCTTCTAATATTTGACGAGTTTCATCATCTTCGCTAAAACAAAACAAAAATAAAAATATCCAACATAAATTCAACAATCTTCTTTCTATTTAGCCTTTTTATTCTCAAATTTGATTAAAAAACTGAACAAAGAACCTTGAAAAATCTGAGCAGAATTCCATTTTCTATTCCTGTCTGTCGACTAACGTCACAATGACAAAAAAGACGTTCAAGAAAATAAAAGAAGAAGAAACTAACAGCGATGCATCTCCTTTTTTTTCTTCTCTTTTGTTAAGTAGATTAGATCTGACATAAGACTCTAACGTTCCGTATTCTTTTTTCTTTTTTTCCTTTATTTTTTTTCTCTTTCTACTTCCGTTGATTCTCATTGGTAAAGAATAACTCTAATGAGCAAAAAATACTGCCGAAAGATCGTGAAGAGAGAGAGAGAGAGAGAGAAAAAAAAAGAGGAAGAACTCTCGACGGTTTCTGAAAACAGAACTAACTCGTCACGTCAAATAATAAAGTAGTGAAATTCTTTGAGAATTAAGGAGGAAAAAAAGCTCTTTAACAGATAATAATAATGATAATAAAGATGCGCAAAAGGAAAGGAACCGGCTAACTTTGAATGCAAATGCGACGGTAAAATGAAGCTTGAAAAAAGCGTCATATTAGATCGAGACGGATAGTCAAGATAGGATTTTTTTTCTCTTTCTTTCGTTCTGTCGTTACCTTTGCTGATTGCTGTCTGTGTTCTGTAAACGATAATTTTCTAAATGAATGCGAAAGAGAGAATAATGTTGCAATAATAAATTGACATATTCCTCCATAGCGAGTTCTTTTGACATATTTCCTAAGGAGATCCAAGCTTGTCTGCAAATGAAAGTCGTTCAAAAACAAAACAAAACAAGAATAATTTCTCATTACTTTCGATCATTCCCAATGACATCAAGAAAACCAATGTTTTCAGTATAGGACGATTTCCATGCGCCGATTTTAATCTGCTTTAGTAGAGCTATCAATCGAATATTGTCCGAATATTTTATTTGAATATCTTTATTCTGTTGAAGAAATTCTCGAGCAAGCTGAAAGATTTGTTCGATCGAAAGACGATATTCATCTTGAACTTTTAGTTTTGGTTTCGTTTCAATCGGTGTCGAACTTTCTGGTGTTGCTGGTGGAAGAACATTGATTTGACCAAAACAATTTCCTGCAAGGATTTCATCATAGTGTAAAGACATGTGAAAACAACGATTTGACCGAAAAGGAACATTACTTTTTCGGCCCTTAAATGGGCAACTAGTTTGACCAATAAAAATATTGAACTGAACGTGAGAGAGGTTTTACTGAATATGCCATGTCGAACGAACGGATCTGATTGGTTCGAAGGAAAAAAAACGTAGGATGATGATGCTGCGGAATAAATGTAACCTTAACGTACGCCGAAAAAATATCAAAACAAAATCCCACGATTATTTAACACAATACAGTTACACAATGTATTAGCCTTCACCTTGATATGCTTTTGATCTGACAGTTAGTTGATTGTAAAACATGATCGAATATCCTTGGAAACATCACGCGCACCGTAGTTTTGTTTACTCATATTCGAAATACAAAATAACAACTTGGCTTACTAATCAGTGTCCTTGATGGAATATTTTCAATCGATAATCTACGCAGGTTAATTATTGTCTATACTATAAAATGACATAATTTCGCGTTGTTTGAGTATGTATTATTATTCTTAATCGCGCTATTCAACATGAATATTCGAATTTTATTATTTGTTTTTCAAAGTATTTATTTATTCAATCAAATTACCGGTCATGGTTATCTAGCTGATCCACCGGCACGTAGTTCAGCATGGTTGTATGACAGAACTTTTCCTCAATATTACAATCATTTGGAAATGTCATGTGGAGGAACATATCATCAATGGACAATTAACAGTAAATTAAAAATCTAATTTCTTTGTTTTCAAATGAAAAGAAAAATCTTTCGATTTCGCAGACGGTCGATGTTCGATTTGTGGCGAAGCTGCTGATGCAAAACCGAAATTATTCGGCATGGGTGATGCATTGTATACCGGAAAAATTGTCCGAACATACAAACAAGGTGCTATTATTCCAGTTACTGTTGTTGTAAGTTCGATTGTTTTGACTGTTGATAATCAACGAAAATGATTGATATTTAGATTACAGCAAATCATTTGGGCATATTTCAATTTCGTGTTTGCAGTCTCGATGAAACTCCAAATAAAGATGCAACACACGCTTGTCTCGATGCTAATCTTTTACAAGTTGCTCCTGGTACAACAGATTTTGCAATTAAAGCTTCGTATACAACTGTTCGTATCAATGTTTCATTACCACAAAATTTAACTTGCAAACATTGTGTCTTTCAATGGAAATATCGTACTGGCAATAGCTGGGGATCATACAATGGCAAATCCTGTCTCGGTTGTGGACGAGAAAATGAAGAGTTCTATGGATGCTCAGATATTTCTATTATCCGTAAAGATAAATCCATCACTGAACCACCACCACCACCAACAACAACAGCAGCAGCAGCAGCAAAAAAAGAAGTTACACCAGCAACTCGAACATGCGGATCAGCAATTACATTTAGTTCAACATTTGATTTATTTAATATTATGGATCAATATTGTAAAGATGTTTGTCCAAATAATTGCGCTCAAGATAATAAACCAGGCAATGAAATACTCTACAATGGTTGCGTTAATTCATGTAACAAATTATGTTCATGTCAGTAAAAACATTCGTTTTCTTTTTTTGAACGACAAAATACGTTCATCATACCGGTGCCTGTACATTTTTTATGTAGTTATTAAACAGAAAACTAATTTTTTTTTAGAATTTCGTAAATAAAAGTACTAAATCATAACAATATTTGATATTTATCGTGTCAGTTAATGATCAATTGACGAAAACAAGTGTATGTTTTGTCCTTTTAGTACATATTTGGAAAGTTAGAACACGTGATTAAAAGTATTGTTATGATTTTTTCGAATAAGAAATGTCTCAAGAGCATACGGGCAATCTGTCGTTTTAAAGCTTGTGTTTTTATTGTGGTTAGGAGTAACCTATAAATAGATGTCGTTGGATATTAGTTGTTGATGAAAAATAAAACCTTATGATCAACAAAAAAAGAAAGAAATATAACGACGTAAAAGAATGTATTTTTCAAAAATGTTTAGAACATTTTAATTGATTTTAATGCATTTCTATGCTTATCTAAATCTTCAGCGAGTCACTTCGGTGTACGTATTCGGTCACATGCATACATACCCATCCAGCTGATGATATATATAAAAACGCTTTTATATTGGTGTTTATTTTCGAATACACAACGAGAAAGAATAGAATAGGTAGGAGAGATAGTTCGCCGGCGTCCACAATTAAAAGAAATCGAGCTTTTATTTAACATTAAAAACCAATCGTATGCTTGTGATTTTATTTGGCTTTAGTAGCCGACAAGAAAAAACCTTGAGATTTGTTTTTCTCCTTGCACACACCTTCGACTACGACCACACAGATTTTGGTTGACAAAAAATCAGTTTTTTTTTGTTTCAGATTTTTCTTGAGAATGTAAAATTAACTATTGGTACTCAGTATCAAGTATGTTCACGATCGAATCGAATTGCAGTATTGTTGTTGTTGTTGTTTGCTTCTTTTTCCTAGAACACAAAATGGTATCTGTCGTGCGCGCCTAACACATTTTATTTAAAACTAACCGTTTGAATAAAATATCCTGGATATGTCGTCGTCCAACATCATCAACACCGACGCCAACAACAACTGAATTAGCCCAACAAGTCGCTACTGATGCTGCTGCACCAGGAAAGAAGATCATAGCCGGCGCACCGTATAAATCACTTTCGATCGGTGTACCCAAAGAAACATTTCTAAATGAAAAACGTGTCGCTCTCACACCGACGGTAGTTTCAACATTAGTTAAAAAAGGTTTTACGCTAAATGTCGAAGAAAATGCCGGCACTGGCGCATCATTTCAAAACGCTGACTATCAAAATGCTGGTGCTAAAATCGTCTCGAGAAATACCGCATATACATCGAACATTATTCTCAAAGTTCGACAGCCAAGTCCTGAAGTTCGTTTCTTTTGTCAATCGAATTCATACAGTGTTTTTGCTTTTACTCTTTTTATTTCGATTATTTTCTAGGATATTAGCATATTTCAAGAGAAATCAACATTGATTTCATTCATCTATCCTGTTCAAAACAAAGCACTTGTTGATGAACTTGCTAAAAAACATGCAACTGTTTTTGCTATGGGTAAATTTAGAATTTTTGTCGTTTGTTTTTGTTTGTCAACAAAGAAATTTTGATTTAGATTGTGTTCCGCGTATTTCACGAGCACAAGTATGAAGTTCATCATCGTGCTTTGTTGAATTAATCTTTGAATTTAATTTCAAAGGTTTTCGATGCATTGAGTTCAATGGCCAACATTGCAGGATATAAAGCTGTTATCGAAGCAGCCAATAGTTTTGGTCGATTTTTCACCGGTATTTGATCGAACGAAGAATTTTCGATTGATTATCAAAATTGATTCTTGTTTAGGTCAAATAACTGCTGCAGGCAAATCTCCACCGGCTAAAATTTTAGTCATTGGTGGTGGTGTGGCTGGTCTAAGTGCGATTGGTACGGCAAGAAACATGGTAATTGAGAATCTATTTCGAAATTTTGATGAATTAATATTGTCGAATAGGGTGCTGTTGTTCGAGCGTTTGATACTCGTCCAACGGTCAAAGAACAAGTTCAATCGATGGGTGCAGAATTTCTTGAGCTTAATTTTAAAGTAATAATTTTAATAATAAGAAAAATTGACGAAGAAATTTGTTTTCAGGGGGGTGAAACTGGTGAAGGTTCTGGTGGTTATGCAAAAGTAATTTGATTTAATCTTTCGATCGATGAAAAATCTCTTTTGAATTAGGAAATGTCACCGGAATTTATCGAAGCAGAAATGGCTCTATTCGCTAAACAAGCAAAAGAAGTCGATATTATCATCACGACAGCTTTAATTCCTGGTAGGAGCATTCGATTTGTTTGAAATCTAAACAATCGATTTATTCGTCTAGGTAAACCGGCACCAAAACTAATTACCAAAGTTGGTTTTTTCTTACAAAACAAAATAGATTTGAAAACGAAATTCATATTTAATAATATAGGAAATGATCGAAAGCATGAAACCCGGTTCAGTCGTCGTCGATTTAGCTGCTGAAGCCGGTGGCAATATCGAAACAACTCGTCCCGGCGAGAAATATGTTTACAATGGTGTGACACACATTGGTTACACAGATTTACCATCGCGTTTAGCTGGTCAAGCATCGAGTTTATACGCAAATAATATCTCGAAATTTTTACTTTCAATCGGCAGTCAAGATCATTATTATATCGATTTAAATGATGAAGTTACACGTGGTTCACTTATTCTACGTGAAGGTGAATGGATGTGGCCACCGCCGAAACCAGCTGCTATCGAAAATCCACTTTCGAAAAAAGAGAAAAAAGAAGATAAACCAGCCGCAAAAGCTGCAGCTGAAGTTCTACCACCGAATTACTTTGGTCAATATCTAAAAGATTCAATTTTATATACAAGTGGTCTCGGTGCATTGCTCGGCTTAGGCATTATTTCACCAAATGCTCAATTTGCGAATATGATTACAACATTCGCATTATCGGGCATTGTTGGTTATCATACAGTTTGGGGTGTTCAACCGGCTTTACACAGTCCACTTATGAGTGTTACAAACGCAATCAGTGGTATAACAGCAGTCGGCGGTTTGTTATTGATGGGCGGTGGTTATTATCCACAAACAGTACCACAAGGATTGGCTACGGCAGCTGCATTCATTTCGAGTATTAACATTGGTGGTGGTTTTATCATCACTCAACGAATGTTAAACATGTTCAAACGACCAACGGATCCACCTGAATATAATTATTTGTATTTAATTCCTGGCGCTTCATCAGTCGGTCTCTATGCATGGGCGAGTCAACAAGGCTACGAAGACATCAATCATTTAGCTTATCTAGCAGCTTCACTTTGTTGCGTCGGTGCATTAGGCGGTTTAAGCAATCAAACAACAGCGCGTCTTGGTAATTCACTCGGCATGATCGGTGTTTCATTAGGTAAATCAGAATAAATTCTCGTCGAAAACAAAAGAAATGATTGATTTTCAGGTTTATCTGCAACACTCGGTTCGATTCATCTCGATATGCCATTGATCACACAAATCGGTACAACCATGGGTACTGGTGCATTAATTGGTTCAATCGTTGCTCGACGTATTGCCATCACTGATCTTCCGCAATTAGTCGCTGCTTTTCACTCACTCGTCGGTATGGCTGCTGTTCTTACTTGTATTTCGCATTACATTGCTGAATGTGAGCATTTCGCCACCGATCCAGCTGCATCAGTTATTAAAACTGCCTTGTTCTTGGGTACATACATCGGTGGTATTACATTCTCGGGCTCATTGATTGCCTACGCAAAACTACAAGGTTTAATGAGTGGTGCACCAATTATGCTACCAGCTCGTCATGCATTAAACGGTGGCTTAGCTTTGGCTAATGTTGGTGCATTAGCTTATTATATGATGAGTGCCGATCCACTTGTTGGTATTTCAATGTTAGGTTTAACATCAGCCTTGTCAATGACCATGGGTTTAACATTAACTGTTGCTATTGGCGGTGCTGATATGCCTGTTGTTATTACTGTACTCAATTCATATTCAGGCTGGGCATTATGTGCTGAAGGCTTTATGCTTAACAATTCATTGATGACCATTGTCGGTGCACTTATTGGTAGCAGTGGTGCTATCCTTTCGTATATTATGTGCAAAGCCATGAATCGTTCATTACCAAATGTTATTCTCGGTGGTTATGGAACTGATTCAACTGGTACTGGTAAAGCCATGCAAATAACTGGTACACATACCGAAGTTAATGTTGATCAAACAGTTGATCTTATCAAAGAATCATCATCTATTATTATCACTCCTGGTTATGGTCTTTGCGTTGCTAAGGCACAATATCCAATTGCTGAAATGGTTGAAATCTTACGTAAACGTGGTAAAAACGTTCGTTTTGCCATTCACCCTGTTGCTGGCCGTATGCCGGGTCAATTGAATGTTTTACTAGCTGAAGCTGGTGTCAGTTATGATATTGTCCATGAAATGGAAGAAATTAATCACGATATGGCCAATGCCGATCTTGTTCTTGTCATTGGCGCCAATGATACAGTTAATTCAGCAGCTGAAGAAGATCCAAATAGTATTATTGCAGGCATGCCTGTTCTTCGTGTTTGGCTTGCTAAACAAGTCGTTGTCATGAAACGATCACTTGGTGTTGGTTATGCTGCTGTCGACAATCCAGTTTTCTTCAAACCAAATACATCCATGTTACTTGGTGATGCCAAGAAAACATGTGACAAATTATTAGCTAAACTTAAAACCGATTACGATGAAGGAGGTGCCAGTTCAGAATCGTCCAAAGCTGGCCATTAGAAATATTAGAAGAACTTTGCCTTTTTTTGTTTTATATAAACCCATTCTTCTTATCTTCTTATTATTAGTAGTTTAAAAAGGAACCACTTGAATCCCACGCGCTTCTTTTTTGTACTCTCTCTCCTCTCCCTCTGTTTGCTATTCTCCATTCCATAGAGCTTTGACTTGATTTGTGAATTTTATTACTTCAAAGAAGAACAAAAGAAAAACACAGAAAATAAATATTAGGTATACGATTTGATTCCTGTCTTCCAACGTGTATCGAAATTAATGATATATTCCAATGGTTCAGTCGAATGAATCAATTCGCACGTTGATGTTTTCGAATTGTAATTGTATGCATAACAATCCTCAGTTGGATATTCTGAATGTTGTAACGGAAATTGCACACATGCATGCATACATACTGTTGTACTTGAGCTATCAATTGTGTAGATATATTCATCAGCAATATTTTCTATTCGACCGGAATTATACGTGATTGTCGTATGATTTCCCAATGAAAATATCGTTTGAATAGATACGAATAAAATAAGTAATTGTCGACATGAGAGCATGTTGTGAGTTTGAATGAAAAAAAAATTCTTATGAAAAGAATCAAAAGAGTTTTTCTTTTTAAATCAAAGTTAAATTACTATTTTTTCTTTTTCTTGTAATAAAAGAAGAAAAAAAGCATATATTTCGTACGTGATGATTCACAATCGAACTAACTTGCGTGTCAATCGCATGGGATGTTCGTGTTTTGACATATGTCTTCAACAAAATAATAATTATGATAGAAATCGGAAGAAAGTGTTCGTTTCTTTCTTTCTTTCAGATCTATTGTTTATATTTTCGACAACGAATTAATCAAATCATCAATAGTTCATGTTTGACATCGAAATTGAGTTCAAAATAAACACGATGTCGATGTTATTCTCAACTTTTATTAACTCATAGACCAAAAAATAAATATTATATACTGATCATCAATTTTCATTAGTGTATGATGAATATGATAAAAATAAACAGAAAACCTAATCCGAAGAAATTTAATACAAAAGACGAAGACAAGTCTTGTTAAATAAATCAAATTAATGATTAAATAAACATGCATCCAACTATCCATTCATGACATTTATTCATTGCCTTGGTTTTTCTTACAAATAACTCATGCAGAATTCAAGTTTTTTTTTGCCACTCGTTCTTGTTCTTGTTTATCTTCGACGTTCTTCGGCATTCGTCAATCGATGATAGTCTAGTTGATACTTGAGCATCTTTAGTATTTATAGTTATTTTTAAACATTAAACAAACTGAGAGAGAGAGAGAGATTGTCTACTCAACATCAAATGCTGATATTCTATCTAACATCGCTTGTTTCCTCGTTTTTCTTTCGACATTTATACTTCATTCAGACAGATAGAGAAAAAAAGGTAGAAGAAGTGCGGAATATTCTTGTAATTGAAGATACTTTTATCCATTAAAATAATTCAATTTTATGGATTAGTAGACATCTGAAATGTCGTTTCTTCGCCTTGCACATTTTCTATTTAATGAAGAAAAATCTTTCTTTTTATTATATATGCGCGTGTGTGTGTGTGTGTGTGTGTGTGTGTCTGCTGATGACAAGCGTTCGTTGATGATTTTCAACTCTATATTTTTTCCTTAAGAGCCACAGTCATATAAACGATGGGAATAGTTTATCATAATTGATGAAATTTCATGTAATTAAAAGAATTTCTTTCTTGAAGACAAAAGAAATGTTTATATATAACCTTAATCATTTCCTCATTATTTTGTCAAAAAAGAAATGAAAACTACATATACACGTATATCTATATATAGAGAGAAAGAGAAAAGGAAAGATAAAACGTCATTTAGATTTCCCGTTATTTCATGATAGAATTCTTATTTGTGTTTTTTTTCTTATTCTTGTGTTCAATTACTATCATTCGAAGATTGAACACTCATTATTTGAATTGTTTTTTTTCTTTTTAAGATACTATCTTGTCGTATATATATATATACATGAAACATTAAATACACCAAATTGTCATCTCCTCATGTTACTATTCATAACGTCTATTTTATTGTTAATTTCTCATTGTTCATCGGCACTTGTTGATAATGATCAAACAAATGAACAATGTCAATCGATTGGACAATCCTGTCAACAAAATCAAGATTGTTGTACAAGTTTAAGTTGCTATTCAATTGAAGGTATTGAAAATAATTTTCTTTCGTTCATATAAGAAATTCGTAGATTTAGAAAACAATTTATGTTTACCATCAATAAAAAAATCTCAATGGAAACGTTATTCTGACGACGGTATTATTCCACCGTATTATAATCCGAATAATCAACTTTATCCCTATGGAATTAGTAAGCCAGCATTACCATTATACAAGGGAGACAAATCGAAAGAAGCATCTCCTAGTAAAAAACTCGGTACTTAGAAAAAAAAAACACAAAACTTTTTGTTTTATTGATTTGATGTTTGTTTGTTTTTTTGTTTAATTGAAAGAATGGAATCAATGTCAATTTCATGAAGATTGTGGCGAAGGAAATTGTTGTTACGTTCATTTTCGATTTCGTAGTTTACCGAAATGGTTTTGTCGACCCAATCGAACTCAAAGCAATGATCTATGTGAACCATTAGCCAAATATCGTTCACTCAAAGATGTACCAGCTTGGCAAGAACAAAATAAAACCCCCCAAGAGCAAAGATGAATGCTACTTTTATAAAAATGCATATATGTCAAACAGAGAAAAAAAAGTCCGAGATCATTTCTCGAATAAAAAAAACACAGACTCAAAAACAAACTGAATTTTATTTCTCTTTCACGTGATCTACATACGTATATATCTACCGTTCGTTCTTTGTTTCATATTCTATTATGCTAAAAACAACACATTAAGTTCATTAAACCTACAATTAGAGCGACAATATCCTTGTCTCTTTGTAAAGTGGTGAGCAATGAGTAAAACGAAATAATAAGGCTTGAATGTCGTCGTTCGTTTTCTCTTTTTGACCGCCAATGGTAAAGGAAAATTTACGGATGGACGAATTAGTGATTAAATGATCGATGAACAGACAATGATAAGAAAATATGTACGAAAAGATAGGTATAGATGACCAAGCTTTGTTGTCTGTCCTTATTATTGTGAGAGAAATAAATCAAGCACGACGAGTTCAATGTAGAAAAGAATGAAAAGACATGCCTATCTAGTGATTGTGACCGATCAGATTCAAGTTGCGCATCACTAATCACACGATATATAATGAAATAGAGTCTTCTTCTTTCTCTCCCTCTCTCTCTCTTTCTCTTTGACTGAGTATAATCATCGCTCGTTTTTTTTTCGAAATATCAATCGTGTGACATTCAAATAGATCGACACTTCTCAACGACGTGTTTCACTTTTTCTCTCTTCGAAATCTAAACAATGGCTGATACAGTCGCGGCTACATATCAATCTGCACAATCACAAGGAACTGCTGATCAACAACAATTTGTGCAGCACCAATATGCCTATCAAACACAAGCAGCAAGTCCAGGCGGTCATCAATACTACAGTTCAGCAAGTGGTGTCGAACAACAACAACAAGTTGGACAAAATATCGAAGCTCAACAAGGTTTTGCTCAAGGACAAGAAGTCAACTATGAACAATATACACGTAGCGGGGCTGAATTAGCAAATGAACAGCAAGGTGCTGGTGCAAGTTTTTCTGAACAAGATAACGCAGGCATTGTTCAGCAATATGCTGGTGCTACTGGTCAACTTGCTCAACAACAAGGACCGAATGGTTACAAGATTAATTTCGATCCTAATCCGCAAATCATTCGTAAACATGCGAACGATGCTGTTACTTATAAACAAGAAGTTGCTGTTCGATATTTACGTCCACCAACACCACCACCACCTGGCCCTTTGATTATCAAAGAAGTACGTAATCCAGCATTGCCAGCTGCTCCACCTATTGTCATTCGTCAACGACCACCTCGACCAGCAACACCACCTCCACTTATCATTCGTGAAAGACCACCACAACCCCCAGTTCAACTTGCACCGAAAGTAATCACCAAACCTTTACCACCACCTCCACCACCACCACGACGTGTTATTATCGAACGTATGCCACCATTGCCACCTAAACCTCAAAGGTAAACTATTCAGCTCGATTTTTTGAGCGAGAAGAAAACTGAAGATAATCATTGATTTTTATTTTAGTATCATTGTCGAACGTTGGTTACCATATAAACAACAGAAACGACGTGTTGTCTATCAAAAAGCTCCACCAGTTCAAGCTCCAGCTCCACAAAAAAATCTCATCATTCAATGGGAAGGTACACAAGCTCGTGTCGTCAAAGAATTCCGTAATTTGGGCATTATCAAAGCCGATCCAGGCACCTATGTTCAACAATATGGAGCACAATTACGACCAACACAGGGTCTACCAGATTTCATCAAAGGTCTACCAACGCCTAATCTTGGTCCTGAATACGTATGTCTATTGATTTTCGTGTAAAACTCATCGAAATTAAAATATTTTTTTTTGTTCTAGCAACCTATTGCCAATCCTGATCATGTTGATCCAGCTTTATTAGCTGGTAGCGTTGATCCAGGTCTTCTTACGGCTGCACCCGAAGGTGGAGTTCCCATCGATGCTCAAGCTCAATTCTCTCAAGAAAATATTCAATACCTCGGTCAACAAGGTATTCAAGATCAACAAAATGCTTTTGCTTACCAACAACAAGCTGCCTATTCTCAGGCGAGCACTGCTGAAGGTCAACAATATGCTGGTAAATCGATTGTGTTTTTGTTTTCATTCAAGTTTATATTCTCATTTTCTATCTAGCTGAACAACAAGGTTTCGAACAAAATGTCCAATATCAAAATATTGGTCAATTTGCTGCTCCTCATTAATTCAACGGAAAATCTCATGCATAGACATTCTCTTCGCAAACGACATACAGATTCAGAACGGTTCTCAGCAGATTTTTCTTCTTCTTCTTTTTTTCATTTTCATATTTACTGTCATTCGTTTTATTCATTTTTTTTTCATTTCTTTGCTCTTGCTACTAGATTTTAAATTAAAGTAGTAAAGTTTACAAAACAAAAAAGAAATCCAACAAAAAATTGTTTTCACACATGAATATCACCGAGAAAGTCTTCATTCATCAAGAATATCTATTGTATTCCAAAGAACATTGATATATGTATGCAAATATTGAATGAAAATTGTCCATGTATAATGAAAAATCAATGAACTTTGACATTTACGTATCTGATTGAGACAGCTATGCACGAATTCAGCATTGATTTCGAAATTTTCGGCAAGTTTCACTCGAATTCTTTCAATTAAATTGTGATTTAATTTGAGATTTTTTTCTTCAAATTTTCCACAGATATTCTCGTGTAATTCTAATAGAATTGTTTCATTCAATGAGAAATTTGATTGTTGACTCGAATAGATTCGAGATAGTTCTTGAGTGAAATTGAATAGAACTTCGATTACTATCGATCGATTTGAAAAGATTTCAAATGGTGGTGATGAACACGAGAAATGCAATCGATCATTGATATATTCGAACCATTGTTGATAATTTTCATTTCGATCGAAAAGATTTAGTTCAGCATTGAAATAATTCGGAAGAGATTGTTTTTTGACTTGTTCGGATAGATGACGATGAAATCGATTGAGTAAATCTAAAAGATTGGTTTTTTTACTAAAAAAACAAAAGAAATTAGAGAAAATGTTTCTATTTTATTTGATATTTATACTTAAGAATTGGTAAATCGTATTTTTCAAGAAAATTTAGAAAACAATGTTTGATTAATATTCGTTTCGAATAAGTCGGAGAGAATAATTGTTGACAGAGAAGATAAAAGAATAATGTGAATTCATTGAGAGTCGATTCGAATAGATATTGTTCAATAAAATCATAATTGACTTCCCATTGATCATTAACAGAACAAGGAATTAAAAGAAGAGGTTTAGTTAAGATAACTTCGATTTGTTCATTTGTTGGCCATTTTCGAGTTTGATTACGATGGGAATGTGTAAGATAATTATCGATTAAACATCGAGGCCAACGAGAAAGTTTCAACGCAAATGAATATTGTTCATAATCGATATGAATATATTCGTTGAAGATTTTCGTATTATTCGATAGGAAAAATGATGGTAAATCATCGAGGATATCGTTTGAAATCGATCGACGAATACAAGCAAATGTTAATGTTTCATCGAGAATATCTCGTTTGAGTTGTTCGGAAATAAGACAAGTCAACGAATTATGATTACGATTGAGAAATTGTTTAACTATTGTACATGTTCGATTGATAATTATCAATGAATGAAACCATTTTTGTATTGATTTAGCTGATAGATAATCGAAATTATCGTCAGATGAATGAGAAATAAATGCGAGATGGTCTTTTGAATCTATTCGAATGCTACCATTTTGAAAATGATTATCATTTGAAATAAATAAATACGATGACGTTGAATTGTCATCATAAGGTTCAATTTGAAGATTTTCTATTGGAATAAAATAACATTTCGAACGAATTTGTTCGTGAAGTTTTGCTAAATCATAGATATTATTCGATAGATACGGAAGAATGGATTCGGATGGTGTAAAATAATATAAATCGAAATTAGAATGAAAATTTTGATTTGGATAAATGATTTTATTCGAAGAAAAATCTTGTTGAAATGTTTGATTTGTTTGAAATTTTAATAAACGTTGTCGATAATCAGCTAGATAGAATTTCAATTGATATTTATTTGTTAAATAAATTAAATCACGATTAGAATTAAGAAAAAAATCAAGTGAATATTCGATTTGTTTTGTTGATTGAGTATCTAATGAATTCGCTGATGAACATAAACACGAACAAAAATGTTTTTTCTTTGTTGATTTTCCTGACTTATTTCCCATTACATCTACAATAGAAGAGAGAGAGACAGAGAGGGAGAGAGAGAAAAAATGGTTAGAACAAACACGACAAAGGAACAAAAAATACAATTGAGTTCAACTTATGCAGATGGGAGCTAGAAATGTCATGAACTCATAGAGCGTTCATTTGATTAAATGGAACCTTCTTCTTTTTCTTTTGCTTTGTATTCTTTGGGATCGAGTTTCACAGCATGTGAACTGATGACGGAAAAAGATCATTATAGTAGAGAATTTTGACTGCAACGGAAATAGACAATTGAAGAAGAAAAAAAGAAAAAAAAAGCGCTGATGTCCAATGATTTATACTTATCGTTTCTTTTTATTTGATTTACTTGTGACATCGACATCTTGTCGATTTCAATGAACATGCAAATACACTCTTGTTATTAGTCGACTCGTCTGTCAAAAATTTCTCTTCTATTACTTTGTATCGAAAGAAAATTATCAATGTTTGCGAATGATAAAGTGATGAAATTTATTGGTTGATTTCATTGTGTTGAAAACTTTGATCATCAAGTAAAAAGAAAAACGAATGATGAGAAAAGAAACCCTAACTGATCGATCGATCGATCGACGACAAGAACATGTCTCGAATATATGAAAGAAAATCATTTTGATGCCAAAGAAAATGAAAGATGAGTGTTTGTAACTAAGTAATCTCTCGAATAACCGAGTAGCACAATTGAATGAGATAGAAAAGAAAAGAAAAAGAAGAAAGAGAGAAAAAGAAAAAAAAAAGAATAGCAAAGATTTTGTTTCTTTTGATGCAGTAGACAGACAGAAAAGTATTAGAACAAAGCGATTATACATTAACCGGCTGCATGTGTCTATTTAGACACAATGAATTAGAAATCCAAATAAACAACAACACATGAAGAATATACATTTCAATGATTGATTCGAAATCGTTTTAATCTACATTTCTCTATTGTTTGAAAGTAAAAGCATTTCTTCGAATCAAATTCAAAAGAAGAAGAAGTAGAAGAACAAATCTACTATTTGATTTATTGATATAAAAACGATATATACAAAATGTTGATACGTTTCCTATAGACACGAGTCTAATAAATGAACATATGCTAGTCACATTTGATCGTTTATGTTCATGATGAGTACGTGCCAATATGTCGGCGGTTAAGTGATCATCAATTGAATATAGAAATGAGTCTCTGCTCTGATTTGTTAGGAGTCATTCATTCTGGTCAACGGCTCATCTAAGCGTTAATTGCATTGCCAACAGAAATGCTGACCGACTTCGTTGAATGGCTAAGAAGAGATAAACAAAAATCTAACTACATAGAAAAAAGAAGGAAGAGCAGAACGAGAAAGAGAAGAAAAAGAAAGAAGAAAATAGAATAGACGATAATAAAGCACGTTCCATCAACTAACTGGACAGAACGGTGTCTCGACATCGACCAACAGACAAATACTTTCTAAGCTTCATATGAAAAGACCAACTTGACCTTCGCATACATACACTCAACGCATATTACTCTCGTTTACTTCGAAGAACTTCTTCATTTATTCATTCATTCATTGATTATTATTATTTTCAATTTTTAGTTGAATATACACAACTAATAAGAAAAAAATGATGATTTTCATCAGGCCATCTCTTTCCAATGTATTATATTTCATTCTTTTTATTTCATCTCCTATTTGTTTATTAACACGAGCTGATACTGATTCGAGTCATCATTCCAATGAAACATTCGTGGAATATAATTCAACATTAAGTGATCTAACATTAAATACAACTGAATTTGTTGATGAGAGTTTAAGTACTGAAGACAATACAAATGCATCATTTGTATTGACAACAATTATTAATGATTCTGTTAATGATTCGTCAATATCAACAACTATTCCATTGGAAACAATCGAAACAACGGTAACAACAGAAGTGCTTAATGATGATTTAACAACAGTTGTCACAACAGAGAAAGTTGAAGAAACAACAATAACAACATCGATTGCTGTTAATGTCTCGTGTCAATTTTCAAAATTCGGTTGTTGTCCAAACAATCTTACCGAACGAATGGGTAAAACTCTGAAAATTTGTCTTTTACTTTTTCATATTCAAATTCGTTGTTTTCTCTTTCAGGTCCTAATGATGAAGGATGCGATGATATTGACAATGAAATGAATGTTACTCTATCGAATACAACAATTGATGAAGAAGAAACAGAGTTATTAACGACAGTCGGTAGTAATGAAACGTTCATATTAACAACCGTCGAAACAACTGTTACATCGGAAATGTTTACTGAAAATGCCACAGATGCATTTGAAGAATTCAATTCAACTGTATCTGATATTGATAATAACAGCACAGCAAGTGTGTTTATAGAAATAATACGAAATGAGATGGAAAATTCGACATTAATTGAGACAGAAGAAGAAATTATTTCGACAACTGTTTCGTCGGATGATACAACAGAAGTAACTGAAATCTCAGCAAGTACAACCGAAGAATCAATCGAAACGACAACACAAGCTGAAATAACAACAACAACAACAACAACTGAGAAATCAAACTTATGTGTTGATAGCGAATTTGAATGTTGTCCAGATGGAATAACTCCTGCGCAAGTAATAGATTTTCTTTGTTTT
>ERZ781399.1226-NODE-1226-length-23361-cov-4.467219_pt1 | contig 23361 bp, 24 predicted proteins | sample MGYA00511014_ERZ781399 | MGnify/ENA primary metagenome ERZ781399 (study PRJEB29847, sample SAMN06458254) | wastewater metagenome | isolation source: Wastewater bioreactor | place: South Africa: Cape Town | study: EMG produced TPA metagenomics assembly of the...
TAATCTTTTTTTTTGTTTTCCTTCTAAATGTCATAATTTGAAGTCTTAAACATCATTATTTAATGTAGACCGTTATTCGAACAGATTTCAATCTGTTTCTTCGTTGTTCGAGGTGAAAGATTTTCTTTTTTGTTATTCCTCTGATAATAATAATGATTCATCATATCGATAAATCTGACAAGATGATATTGTCGATGATCAAATACATTTGCCATATTTTTTGTTTATATATTCTCGGTATTGATCATGTAGTCAGTTGAATAGACATATGCTGAGTAGTGTCATCGTTCTAATCGGAAGATTTGTTTCTCGCTCACTCTGTTTCTCATTCATAGTCAAAGTGATTTTTTTTGTTTACTTCCGACGTTAGCCCACAGCTTGATCTTTTATTTGAAATCGTTGCTTGATAGACTGCTGTGTGTCGCTGTCGAAACTTAACCGACACATGGTTTGAATTATTTTTCTGTCTGAACGAGAATCTGTTGTTTGTTTCGAATAGATTCATCAAAATCCTCGTCATTTGAACTTTAATCCTCAATTGAAAATAAAAGCGGAATAATAATAAAGTGCGACTATTAACATTGTGATAGATAAAAAGTGAATTGATTAAATAACAACTTGAAAAGTCTTATTCGATTAATGTCACGAAAATTTATATTGTTGTTTACCTTCTTGTTTTTTTTTTGCTTTTTTAAATCATAGAGAATAGATGAGAAGAAACATAGGAGAGTAGAATTCTTAGACTGGTAGATAAGAGAGAATTGATGATCAAGAAAACGAGAGACAAAACGAGAAAGAAGCAAAAAAAAGCCAAGAGGAAAAAGAAGGAAAAGAAAGAGAAGTAGAAGAAGAACGAGAGAAGAAACAACGGGAATACATTGAGACTGAGATTGAGTTCTATTTTTCCGTTTTATCATTCGCTTGAAGAAAACAAAAAGAAAACATATCTTTCAATTCGATTTTGTTCTGTTCATTCGAAGATCTTTTTGTCAACTATGAATGATTCATTTTACATATACACATATCCATCGCGAGCAAATCATCTTCAATCAATCGATCGTTTACTCTCATTCTACTCGTTATTATTAATATTCATTGGTACACCATGCAATCTTCTTTGTTGTGCCATTTATTTTCAAAAACATAATCGTTCAAATTCAATAAAAACAATATTCGGCTATTTAGCATTTCTTGATACATTTGTACCGTTTACATTTAATTTAAATTATGTCTTTCGAGAATTTAATCTTCATATACAAATAACATATTTCATATTGAATCAAACGATAAATGATTCAAATCGAGGTCTTAATTCGGATGACAATGATAATTTAAATGCAATGATCTTTAAGAAAAATCTCGAAGAATATTCATTGATTATTTGTCGATTTTTATCTTATTTTGGTAAGAACGAAAGAAAAAAAAAGGGACAGTCTTTGATCTAAAATTTCTTTTTCAGCTTTTTCAATTCTCCAAGCATCATCATGGGTCTTAGCATTTGGCTCGTTAAATCGTTATTTATTAATAAAAAAACTTGCTCATTTCGAATTTATTTGTAAACGTCGTTATACAATTCTTATTTGTTTATTTCTCACATTTTTCTTTTTTCTCTCGAATTTGCACATACTCTGGCTAAACGGTTATCGTACAACATCCGGCGTTATCAAATGCTACACACATCATTCCTACAAAAACTATATGCTTTGGTATCAACGTTTACATTTAGTAATCTATTGTATTCTACCGAGCATTATTCTATTTATCTTTAATACACTTCTAATGCGAATTATTTTTGCAAGTAAAAAACGTTTAGATAATCATAAACGTTTGGTTTTATTTGCTGCTGCAGCAACGACAACAATTCCTAATCATCGACGGCACAGTTTTCTTATTCTACAACAAGATTCAATGTCAACATTGAAACGTACAAATCGTAATACGCCATCGAAATTACTTAATCGACATAGTCGAAAATTAACAATTTCTCTCATATTCATAACAATCTCGTATTTTACATTAACATTTCCATCAACTGTTGTTTTTTCATACGTACGTCCGCATATTAAATCACCAGGTTTAAGACGAACATTATCACTTTTATTTACCAATCTTTCAACAACAACACATACAATAAGATTTTTTATTTATTTTATTTGTTCGATTGATTTTCGACAAGATTTTTATAGATTATTTCTAGTTCAAAAACGTTCAGTACGTAGAAAATATTTTTCAAAAACTTAATAAATAAATTAAGAGAAAAAACAACAAGTTGTTTGTCTGTTTGTTTGTTTATTCGTTCTATTCAATCGGAATAAATTTCCCCTGAAGTGTTCATCGATCCGTCACGATGAACAAATATTGAAGCACGTTTTAATTGTCTATATATACATTCGGATGTCGACTCGTCAATGATCATAATCAAATCATGTGAATATAAAGATACACACATCGGAAACACTTGACAATAGGGGAAAAGAAACGACGCAAAATCACTAACATGCTTGCTGTTTTGTTGTCTTATTAGTTTATTTTTGTGTTTGTTCTTCGTTGGTCGTTTGATCATTTCGAATCTATTGAAAATTTCTCTCTTGAGATTGTATAATTCAATTTCAAATCAGAGAAAAAAAAATATGTATTCGAAGTATTTTCAGAGTATATCAATCGATGTGATTTATTTAATTTCTTTCTTTCTCTTTTTGTTGTTTTGTCTCGACAAATAACATTACAGAATTGACAAAAAAAATGGAACACAAACATAATTTTAACGTGCCTATTTTCCGTTGCATCACTGGGATAAAAGAAAATCAAGATAGTTTAACTTTCACTTTTGACATTGGCATTCTTCAGCATGGTCTGTTGAATACGTCGACGTAATTCATTAACTTTCTCTTCCTGTGCACGAATATGTTCATCAGTTATTGTCACATGCTACAGAAAAAAAGAAGAAGAAGAAAAGGTCAAAAAAACATGAAGAGATTTTTCATAATCGAAATGCTAACTTCAATCAATGGTTGATCACGTTGAATATGTGCTGTTGGATTCTTGGAAAATTGATTACTTTGACCGAATAATGCACGAGAATTATTATACAAATGAAGGGATGTTGCAAGACTGATAACAACAGTTTCAGATGACATATTAACACCGACACCTTAAAATAAATAAGAAGATTCATTGATGACAATCATAAATTTACCTTTGATTTGTTCAGGTAATTTGAAATGTTCGAAAGGTTGTCCATCAATATCCGTCGGACGTATATGTTCAAAACGTTTTTCCCAGAATAATTGTTTCGGTTTATTTTTTTCACTTAATTTATTTGAACTAGTATTCGTTCCTGTTGTTGTCGATGAAGGAATTTGTAATTTAACTTCATCACGTTGAGTAGGATAATAAGTAACTGGCTGTTTAAATATGGGTAAAGTTTGTCTCAATGGACATCGTAGTGATGCGTCATTTTTTGAACCTTTTATTTTCGAAAAAAGAAATTCGAATGAATCAATTTTGAAATTAGTTTTTCTTTTGAATTACTTCGAGCAGTTGATTGTTCATCATTAGTCGTTGATAATTTTCCTCCATTGATATGATTTGTTTTAAGTTTTTTTGCTGCAAAATTTGGTTGCTGACTGGATGGTCGAGTAAGTTGTTTAGTTGATTGATGATTTAATAAACGATTCGAATTGGCTAACATATTTGTTGCATGACTATGACGATTAGCTGGATCATACATGTGAACAAAAGATCAATCTATAATTATCATCATTTGATTATTTTCTTAGCAATGAAAAGCACACTGTTACACGCAAAATTTATTTGCAAAAAACAACAAAGAACAAAAATCAACATTATGAGTAAAAATGAACTGAAATGTTGGCAAACAAAAGCTTTTGCATCGTGGTTATAAACAATATAATACATGAATTGGTAAAAATATCAAAATTTTGACGTTTTGGTTTCTTTCGATTTCATTTTTGTCAATAATATCGAAACTAACAGTAAAGATCATCTCGTTTTCTTGGACTAATAATTTTCTGTTTCGTAGTGGAACGTTTCTTTGCTGGCGATTGACAATCTTGATCGACTAGTAATTCAATGATATCATCATCGGATGATACCGATATAGTTCGACGTTTTTTACGTATTTTATCAGGTGAATTCGGTTGGGACGAACCGAAGATTTGTTCGAATGTAGTTTTTGTTGGATGAGAGATTTCGCTTTGATCATGAAAATGACAATAAATATTTTCTAAACAACCATTTAAACGCGTCATTTTATCTTTGATTTGCCGATTTGTTAATTTAGTTGAATTCAATAATAAACGTAGACGATTATCATGTTGACAGTGTTGTTGAACTTCTTTTTCATAGGGCTTTAAACAAAAAATAATAACCGTTTTTGTTTTATTATCAAAGAAACAAACCTGATAGTCTCTTTTAACTGTCAATTTTTCGACATAATTATCAAAACAATACGATTTCGTATTGATGCCGAAATGTTTCGATTTAAATCGTGTAAATGTTCGTGCCGTTTTATCAACTCGATATTCACATACAAATATATCACTAGGTAATACTCGAGTACTATTATCACTGATTGGTTTGCCTTTTGTATACGTTTTAATATCTAAGACAAAACATGGACGAACAATAGATTGAATTGGCACGGGATCATTCGATGATGGAAACCGAAAGACTTCATTTGGAAAGAATTTGCGTGTTGGCTCGTGAAATGTTTCATTCGGTCGAATGTAATAGAACCCCGCCGCTTGACTGTTGCCATCGTCGTCGATCCAAAGTCGTTCAATACAAAGAATATCGTATTCGGGCGATGTTAACGCTCGATTGATATTTTTCGTGTCTTGTTTCGGTACGAAATAACATTCATTAACACGAATAACGAATCCATCGGTTCGTGTTAATGTTGAAAATGAATTATGATTGTCATCGTCGATTTGTAATGGCGAAAGTGTCGATGAAATTAAAACGTTGCTTTTCAAACACCTCGATGATTCAAATTCGCAGATAGGTTGACATTCAAAACAATAATACGGCCGTGAAGGATCGATGATTGTCACACAAGCAACATGCTGCCAAAGTTGACATGCATAACATTGCACGAGTGAATTTTCATCACAAACCGATCCACATCGACAATGTACAATGGTGTCCGATGATGATTTCGAACGATGACTTCGATGTGAATTCGAACCATTGGCTAAGACGATTTTATATGTAATCGGTGCTTTGGTTTTCGTATCATCATCGACTGCATAAATGATATCATAGAGAATTTCACGTATTTGTCCTTCGATAACTTCTTTCTTGTGAAAATCTGTGAGAAACTGTTCGAATGTTTGCACATTTTCAGTATTTTCTTGAAGAATTTTCATTCGATTGAATAATTTAAATTTATTCTCATATTCATTTTTGATTGTACCATTGAAATAATCTTGCAAATCATCAATAGCTCGTGTTTCATTCGAATCATCTCCACAGTATTTTATTGCATTTTGAAATAATAGATCAATATCTTGTTGAAAACTTTCGAATGATTCATATTCTCCATTGTCTAATTTCGTTTTAATACTTGTTAGATCAATGGGCTTCGCTATAATTTGATAATAAGCAGGAAATAAGCGTTTCGATGGACACGTTCGAAGATACATCGACGGATTAATATCCGTATCGAATGTTTTATAATGTAGAATTAAATCGAATATATCATGAAGTATCAGTGTTAATTGAGCTAACTGTGCATAGTAACATGTTGCATCGATAAGTTCGATTTGATAGCGACCAGTTTTAGTAAAATGTGAACGACGAATATAATTGTAGAAGAGATAGAATAAATCTTTATGATTGATTTTCGAACTTTTTCGTAAACTCGCAAGTGTTGATCGATTGATATGTGGATGATAGTAATTTTGTGGAAAGAAAAGATCAGGGATTGATTGTTTATGATGATTCGTTGATGTTTGTTTTCGATTGCGTTTTTTCAATCGATATTTTTGTTTGACTTTACGTAGATTTCTCATAAGAAATATCGACGATGAGAGAATCATTCGTTTTTCTTTTGGACTTATTTTTTGTGTTCCTGTCAATTGTTGTTTACCGCCGATTGTGCCACGACATTTCGAAGTTTCACAATAACAAGCTTGTTGTGATTGAACATTGAAAAATTGAAAATTATAGTCATAGGTTATTTCTTCTCCTGCTTTGATATTTCTCGATGCGAACAGACACATTCGTTGTAGACCATCGACGGTCCATTTTTGAAATTCACAATTCGGCACACACGAATGATTGGCAAAACGTGCGAGACTACCTGAACGATAAGCATCAATGACAAAATTTTGCGTCAATTTCATTGCATAATGATGTTCATCTTTCGAATAAAGACTCGTCATTCGTTCGATGAATTTATCTTCATTGATAATTTCACCGACATATTCACATAGAAATGTACCTTTACTAATCGGTGCAGTTGTACGTAGACCTTGCCCGTATTTACCCGTGTCGAATACTTCAAGGCTTTTACACCACTGAGTTTTGCGAATTTTTTGATTCGAACATTTCGATCCGCAAACGCAAGTCGACAGACATTCAGTAAACGACATTTTGTTCAAGCAAACACCATCTTCACATGTCGCCGAAGGTTTACATTCGCAGGCTGATGCGTTTTCTGTGCTGTAATTTGCGAGAAGTTTCTGTTTGATTTGATCGGTGTAAGTATTTCGAGTGATTTTTTTGTAAGGTGATGGTTGTTTTTGTTTTGGTTGACAGGATTTTTTCTTTTGATGAGAATGTACCGATGAATTTCTGACGATTTTATCTTCATCATCGGACTGAAGAAATGTCGTGTAGATCGAAGGTATTGAGTCCGATGATGGACGACGTCGACGTTCGGAACGAGATTTTTTATTAATTGTTGTGGAACTATGCGAACGAAGACCGTTTCGAATTGAATTCGATTTTGGTACTTGACTGGTCTCGCTTTCCGAATTGGAAATATCTTCATAAGGCTCAGGAATTTCGGGTGATGGTGATGAAACAATTCGTTTCTTTTTCCTTTCAGTTGTATTCGTATCTTTCGTAGGCGATGAACGACGTTTTCGATTGTTCGTAGAATCTGTCTGCGAATCAAAATACGATGATATTGGACTAGGAATTCGTGTTTGTGTGAGAACAACAACAGATTCTTTGATTATAACCGGTGAACTATCATCGATAGAACCATCATCATTCAAATCAGTTTGAACATGTAAATTCGGCGATAGGATCGGTTGATCAAATATCGAATATCTTCGTGGTAGTATCGGCGGAGAGATAAGTCGAATGGTTGTTAGATCATCATTGAAATACGGTGATTCAGGCATTTGTTTAATTGATGTTGTATCATCATGCGTCGTGATTAATTGATGAGTACTTAGAAAACATGATTTCGCACCAAATTGATATCCACATTGAATGGCTGTATGTAAACGAGGATAATAGGTTCGTGCAAGAAGATCTTTAACTCGTTCGAATGATTGAATATGTGTTTTCGAATTATTTGATGTTGTTGTTGTGGTGGTTGTCGATGAATTTGTTGGTACATCGAGCGTTTGTTTGGGTTTAGTTTGTAGAATATGAAAAAGATTTGTCGGTTGATTTCGTTGTTTTGATGAACGATTTCGTTGATTGACTAACCAATCGATTTTGAATGATGTCGATGTTGGCGAACTAATTAATGACAATGGTTGATGATTTTGTTTGTCATTTTCATTGAAAAGAACGAGATTTTTTTCTAAAGCAAGATTTCGTCGAAAGACTTTGTAATAATAAATTTTAAGAATTTTCTTCAAAACATTTGTTCGATTGTTTTCATTCGAAAGTTGTTTAGGAATAAAAGAATTTTGATCGACATATAAACACGTTTGCAAATGTACTGCCAATGAATCTGCATCGGTGTAATTCAAAAAGCGTACATCACGAGTATCATCTAGATTATGACCGGGTAATGATTGAAGATCGGTTGCTAGTGGAATGATTGAATCAGTGACGATCGATTGTGCTAATGTATCGATTGATTTCAGTTTCTGTCGACGTATATCGACAAGTGGAATATCATCATCGGATATATCTTCGGTAATTGGTGTTAGAAGTTCTTTGGCTAATGGTTTTTTTAATTTTGTTGTTTTACTATTTTTAACTTTTTTCACGCGTTTCGTAGGTGTGTGATAAGAATCTAAATGTGAAACGAAAACAAATTCGTTTTTTCTTCCCGAAGACACTGATGATATTGTTGTCTGTGTTTCAATTGAAGATAGACGATCATCACGAGTACATGAAGGTGGTGTTATTGGTTCGATTTCTATCGATGGTATGTCATCCATGATCTGTTTAGGTGACGATTCAATACTGATGATCGATGGTGAACTGAAAATATTCGGTGGAGAATTCACTGTTATCGTAGATTTAATTGGTTCGCAAGGTAATAATCTATGACCATTCGTATTTAATGATGTCGTCAGTAGATTGTTTGATTTAGTAAATTTAGTATTTTTCGAATAAGTTCGAATGGTTTGTTCCGTTGATGGACGTTTTTGTCGATAAGTTTCCATGAGTTTAATCCATCCTTTCATGTGCGATGATGAATCAGCATTATTCGATGTCGAATTCGATTGGTTCTAGTTGAAAAAAAAAACAACAAAATATTTTGCGTATTTTCTTCGAATACATTTCGTCTCTATGCCTTTTCTATTCACTTGCTGTTAACTTTTGGTTGTCCTTGTTTAATACGATCATCTACACTAATTTCAGGTTACAAACTAAAATTAAAGGAATAATCAAAATTTTGCTAGTCATGTGAACGCATATTTATATATTGACAACACGAGCAGACACGCATATTGAACAAGAAATGTGAATGTTACTTTCGTTTTCTTTTCTCTCTTTCTCTTCGTTTTTCGTTCGTTCTCTCGATTTTCAACTGTATATACTTTGTTTACTTAACTCAATTCAGATTTTTTTTTTCTTTTTCCTCTTCTGTATATTCGGTTATTCTATTGGCAATATGATTCATTCAAGTGATATACCGGTGTGTGACTTGTCTGTCTTTCGTTTGCTCATTTATTTGATTTTTTTTTCACGTTCTACTCATACTATCAGAGCATGTCCTATACTTTACACACGCATAGACCCTATTACTGTGATATGTACGAAAGAAATCCACGCAATCATCCATGACCATAACTCGCAGTTAGTTGTGTTTGTCATTTAAACTATTTTAATAATTGTTATGAAGAATATTGCCCAATGACATAAAATAAATAAGTTTGTCGAAGGAAGGAAAAAAGTAACAACAAGAAAAAACATATATCAGATAAAAGATGTCATTAGTTCTCAAACGCCTTGTTATTCACTTCTAGCAATACTAACTTATCTGTTATGACACACTAATGTATCAGAATAGAACATTGATTTATCTGATAATACATTTAACATGACTCAAATTTGATGTATCAGATATTTAACAACAAAAACATAAATTTTACACCTTCAAAGAAATTCATCAATACAATAATGTTTCGTTTTGATACCGTTTTGACTTATAAATAGAATAAATTATCGATTTCAATGATCGTTATTTCATTTGAAACGTGCTCAATTATACTATTTTATAAATAGTTTAAGCCGAAGAATCGTGTCTTAACGATATTTTTTCATAATTAGAAACAAGTTACAACAAAAGAATGCTTAAATATCCCATTTAGTTTAATAAATACGTATCTACCATAAGACTATCTTCATCTTTTGAAAACACATATGATCATAACTCGATTAACATCTCATCATATGGAACAAGTTTCATTACAAACTCGTATTCATATACCTGTACTTATGTTAACTATTATCCGAAGAAATAAAGAACGTCAATTGATTATAAGTAGTTATTATGTGTTTATTTGCTGTTCAAAACGACGTGTTAAAATCTATGTCGAACGTCAAGTAACAATTCAATGATAATCTATTCGTTACTCATATTGTATTCATGTTTTGAAAGAAAAAATAAATGTAGATTAAAACGAACGATATGTCTACGGATTTGTTTTTTTCATAAAAAAAAAGTCTTTTTCTCTCTATCTATCAGAATTTATTGGAAATGATGCAGATCTGTTAATGACTTTTAACTTAATAGAGATTGACAAATTTCATTAGTGCAATTTGATAAGTAAAAAACTGTTAGACGATATTTTTTCTAGTTCTGATCATTTTACATTCGAGAATGTCGGATGTTCAAGCAGTAAATCATCTTATTCTTGCTGTGAATCGATATTCACCCATTCCTATCTTAATATTCGGTTTAATCGGTAATATTTTAAATATTGCCGTTTTTACTCGACGTTCGTTAATCAATAATCCATGTTCAATCTATTTTCTCAGTTGTACAATAGCTAATCTATGCATACTCATTGTCGGTTCAATATTACGTTGTCTTGTCGATGGTTTTAAAATCGATCTTATATCTATTCATGTATCAATATGTCGTCTTCGTTATTTTATATTACATTGTTCAATGGTACTTTCATCTTGGTTTATTGTTTTAGCTAGTATCGATCGATATTGTGTCAGTAGTCAAGATCAAAAACGTCGACAATTAAGTAATCGAAAATATGCAATCTATTCAGTTCTATTAACAATTATGATATGTTTGATTCTTTATTCGCATATTTTCGGTTTTTTTACTATTGAACAATTTCAAGCAGAACGAAATTGTTATGCACAAACAGGAATCTATCGAATATTTTATGATTTTCTATATTTTACTACATTCAGTTTTACACCTCCGATATTAATGATCATCATTGGATTGGCAACATTCGATAATATTCATAAAATTGCTCGACGAGTTAGTCCAGGTGGTGTCAGCAACACACGAAACGGTACTTTAATGAAAAGAAGAGATCGACAATTGAGTAGTATGTTATTACTTCAATTGATTACAATCGTCATATGCACACTACCAATTGCTATTCAAAAACTCTACTCAACATTTACAGACGGTTCAATAAAAACACCTTATCGTTTAGCTATCGAAGATTTAGTAGTACAAATCACACGACAATTATTATTTCTAAATAGTGCATTGAGTTTTTATGTGTAAGTTTGAAAACATAATTTCCTACCGACTGTATTTGTCGTTTTTTTTTCTAATTGAAATCTATAGATATACGTTATCTGGAAGTATCTATCGGCAAGAATTAGTTCAAATTCTAAGCAAAACAATCAAATATATATTCGGTGATGAACATCGGTTACATAAATCATTCAGAAGATTAATTACTTCAAGCGATATCATAAATCTTAATCAAATGGAATACACTCAAAATGAAAATAACTGAACCTAAGAATAAAATTAGATTTTCTTTCTTAGTTTTTTAATCTAAAAATGACAAACATCTGTAAATCATACTTAAACACGATTCTCAAATCTATAAACATCCTACCTTTTCGTATGAAATATATCATTATGTTCGAAAAGTGTATTAGTTCTTGGAATAAACTAAATTCGTTTGTGTGCTTGTATGTGGATATTTATAATAATATTTTGAACATGAATAAAAACAATAGCTGAACGATAAACAAAGCTTTGCTAATACGGACAGCATTTTTCTGCTGAGGTCAGCCGTTCATCATATAGGATAGCAATAATAAATAAGAAACACGCATTTGCATTCTGTGTATGGTGTAGCAACTTCGAAATGAGTCGATCGAACATTCAATTTCTTGATCTACCAAATGAAATATTATTTAATATTTTCAAAAGACTCAATAATATGGATGCTCTCTATGCATTATTCGATATTGGTCAGGTCACCTTCGATGTCATGTTACAACAACAAAGATTCACTCAGATTCTCAATTTTACATCGGAAACATTTCATGGCGAAATTGTGCCTTTTGTTAATTCAAAAATTGATCGATTTTGTACTTGCATATTACCTAAAATCAGTCATAGCGTAGTGTCGCTTACTGTTGAATCAAAATCGATGGAACGTATTCTCATTGCTGGTGATTATTCCAATCTAACTCAACTTAAAATCTACAATTTCGATGAAGAAGTGATTTTACGTTGTTTCAAACGTAAAAATCGCGATGGTAATATAGATTTTATAATAAATTAATAACAAAATAATGGATTCTTTTTTTTCGTTACTAGATAACTCATCATATAGATATATATTTCAAAATCAAATTAAAGATCTTGTTCTCAAATACAAAAATGATAATGATTTATGTGAGAAAAAAATACAAGAAAAAACATATCCAGAAGGTATACATGGGTATATATTACGATATTTCAAAAAGTTACAATGTTTATCTATCACTGGACACGGCACTCCTTTATCACTTGCTGATAGCTGTTCTTTGGCTGAATGTTCATCTTTGACTTTGAACAAATTATGTGTTACTGTATGTCATTTTGAAGATTGTTTTCGATTACTTGATGGCCGTCTCAAGAATTTAACAATGCTTGAAATCATAGTTAAACCTGGCAGTGTTGTGCCGTTTTCATGCGTTAATAATATGGTAAGTAAGAAACAGTTTATATTCTTTCTTTAAACTAAAGTTACTATATTGTTAGAATAATCTGCCTAATATGAAAAGTTTATCATTATCAATGATCGGCGATTTTTTCGACTATGAAATGAAGATTGTACCATTTCTTCGTCGAATGCCAAATCTCACGGAATTAACATTAGATATTTATAGTAAACGTCTAACTTCGATTATCGGTGGTAAACAAATTCATGATGATATTATCGTTCATATGTCACAACTTCAAACATTCAATTTCCATGTTACTACCGAGAGTGTATTAAGTCAGGCAATTCAGAATTTAACAAAGGAAGATGTTCAACGAACTTTTACAAATGTCAAATACGAAAATGCTGATTGTATTTTAGTAAAAAACAATGTGCTTGTTACATGTCATGTTTTCTCATTACCATTTATGTTTGATCGTCTTCGGTGTATCGATAGTACATTTCCATCTATTACTTTCCAGCGTGTCACATTTTTGGAATTATATGATAGTACTTCACTCACATTTGAGGTTTTCGTTCGGATTGCTCGTTGTTTTCCGGTTCTGAAGATTTTTCATTTTTGCAGTTTGAAACCATTATTGATGTCACGAAATGAACTTGAATTTGATGATGATCAACAAGAATCATATAGTGCCATTGAATTTCCTTATTTAACATCGTTGCAGATCTACTATTCTGATCCTTATTATGTTCAATTATTTCTTACTAAAGCAAAAATACGTTTACCTCATCTAGAAAAATTGACTGTTGGTTATAATTTTTTCGTTGCCGCAACAAACAATTTTACAAGAAAAACAACAAGAAACACTTGTGCAAACGTGAAAATGTTACATATTGACGAAATTAATGAATGTTCAACAGAATTGTACAATTACTTTCCTATAGCAGCATTTTGTTTTGATCGTATTCATAATTTTCTTGGCGATGCTCAGCCTAATTTTTTTGATTAATATTATTAAATAAATGATATTCACTTTCTGTATTTTGTGTGCATATTCATAATGGCATGTTTGCTGTTTCGTTTATTATTTTGAGCAAGAACAGTAACAAAAATGAAAATTATATTATGTTTGCTGTGCAATGGAATTCACACAAAAAATGTATAACAAAACTTTGATCAGGAAGATTTAAAAACAAAAGAATGAAGAAGGTTCAATACCACCATGAAATAAAAAAAAGAGCACACATATCCATTCGAAAAGAAAAAGAAATACATTAATAAACAATTATTAATTATTTAATTATTATTTTAAAAAAAAACTAGGTTTTTTTCTTCGTTCGTTCTATTCTTTTGTCCTTCTTTTCGAATGATTTCGATTTGAATCACTCTCTGGAGATCTAAACAAAGAGGTGTGTCTTTACGAAAGAAATGATCAATTCATTGGAGTGTTTACTTTTTCGAACTTGATTGTTTATCATTCTTATCTTCATGATCAGATGATGACGACGATGACGATGAAGATAATAGTGACTTTTGTTCAGTTACGGAAGCAACTGCATCCGAATTTGAACGAGATCTATGTCGAAATGATAAAAATAGTGATGATTTTAGATAATTGAGAAAAGATCGAATACCGTCGTTTGGCTCGATTCGATGATAGCGGTGGTGTTTGTGGGCCACGTTTATGTTTTCGTTCTCGGCTCGATCGATTTTTTCGTGAAGGTGAACTTCTAAATGAAAAAATATCGAATACAAAAAAAATCATTTTCTAAGACAAAAAAAAATGTTCATAAGAGAGAGCTCGAATAGGAAACCAACCTGAATAGAATTATTTTTCCATGAAATATCGAAAAAGAAAGAAAATGTCTCTGTTTTCCCAACGAAAGCGAATAGTTCGAAGAAATTTATCGATGACAAAAAATCAAGACCTAACAATCGTCCAGTATTCGTACCTGCGTCGACTACGACTTCGACTTCGTCGATTTCGTCGATGAGATGTAACTGATGAATACATATGTCGATAGGCATGAGGCGGAGATGTCGGCGGTAGAAAATGTGATGACGGTAGCCGTTGCATTAGATATGGATCACCGGAGGTTCGATAGAACGTTGAATCGTTGTACATCGGATGAGGTGGATAATATGGCGGATAGAAGTCCGATGTTCGCAAATGGCTCATCGATGGTAAACGAGCATTTTGTTTGAATGATGGAGGTGTCAAAGATCGGCCACGAGACATCGTTGATGGCGGTGGATGTTGGTAATAACTTTGACGAACTGATTGTAATGATGGCAAACGATTTGCTGTTACCTGAAAAAATTCGAATAGAAATCGTCGTCGAATTTTGTGTTCAAACCTGTAAATGACTGTAGAGAGCTGATACGGGTGAATGTTCACGAGAAGATGGCCGTCGATTATCTCGAGGTAATTTGTCTGATTTAGCGTATTCTACACGAAGTTTTGCACCATTAACTGTTTTATTATGCGCATGTTTGAGAGCACGTCGTGCATCAGTTGCGGATGTAAATTCCACAAAAGCAAAATGTTTATATTCATCAACATAAATCGTTGATATTTCTCCATATTTACTAAACAGTCGACTTATATCTGATTTTCGATTATCACCAATTTCACCGACGAATAATTTCGATGGTCCATTTGACGAACGCATCTAAAATAAGACGAAATTGCCTAATTAATAACAAGTCAAACTATCTTTCTGCACACACAAAAACATATTTATATATAAGACAATATAAATGTTGTTGATCAATAGACAGAAATCTTAGGCAAGCGATAGTGGCGCTCGAGACAAATTATTTAAATGGAGGACGAAACCTATTCGAAAGATGAATCGAATCATAATGGCGACATGAAAATACCATTTCCAATGGATTTTTGTTTATTATATACAAACAGAAATTTTTTCTTCTTCTTCATCGTTTTACTTTTACGTTTTGTAGATACATTTCAACTGTCTATTTATTTTCTTGTTTCAATTTTTAGATCATGGACCGACCAAAAAAAGCTGCAGGAGTATGTGAACAATCGATGTTTGTTTTCTTAATAAAAATGTTTCGTTCGTTAGAAAAAACAAGCTGAGACGATCAATCAACGTCTCCAACTTGTGATGAAATCTGGTAAATACGTTCTTGGCTATCGTCAAACTTTAAAAGCTTTACGAAATGGCCAAGCCAAATTAATCCTCGTTTCCGCTAATACACCACAAATCAGGTTCGTTCGTTTTTTCCTTTTTACCTACTTCAACTCATCGATTTTTCGTATTTAGAAAAAGTGAAATCGAATACTATGCTATGTTAGCTAAAACTGGTGTACATCATTATGGTGGAAATAATATCGAATTAGGCACAGCTTGCGGTAAATACTATCGTGTTGGTATTCTCGCTATTACTGATCCAGGTGATTCAGATATCATTCGAACAGTACCAGGCCAACAATCGACAGCTTTGGCAACATCATAAGAACATTGTGCGTGAAAAAAAGAAAAGATTTGTCTCACTGTGTCTCTTTCTTTTTTTTCGCTTGTTTTTGTTGACAAGAAAGAAAAAGATTCATAACAAGAAAAAAAAAAATTATTTAAAAATAAAAAGTAAAAATAAATTATGCGTTGTTTAGTTGGGATTTTCGAGAAGATTTCGTTCGATTTGTTCTTGAGAGAAAAGAAAATGAAATGTTGAATATCGAGAGATACATACCGCGACGAAGTTCGAAGAGAGAGAGTTCTACTGAAAAGAAATTCGAGAAGATTTCGAAGAGAATATCGAAGATTTACTAACATTCAGCAAGACGTAAAAGTTCGGCTTTGTTCGGATGAGGAATTTCACGATTTTGTTCGAATGCTAGAAATGAAGATACTTGATTGTTTTTTTCACTTTTCTATTCAATAAAAATGATTGAACAAGACACCTTTGGATTTCGAATCGATTTCTATGAAAAAGAAATCAGAATGTAAGATTTTTTTAATGAATTAAATTTTGTTATTAACGTGTTTGTAATTGAATTTCATTTAATTGTCGAGCTTTTTTACGAATATGTTCATAGCGTCGAGCTACTGAATGAAAAATTCAATTAGACCAATGAAGATCAAGATCATATGCAATTACATTGCTTATGAATTTGACTTCTCTGAACTGTTGTCAATTGTTCAAACACTAAATAAAAATATCAAAGACTTGAAATTCCAACAAGGTGGCAGAACAAACTGTTCATAAGATTTGTTTCAAGTGGATGATTCCATGATGAAAATTTTTCTGAATAAGAAAAAGAAATCATTTCTTGAAAAGATGAAAATATCGAATAACCTGTTTGTTCGCCGCTAAATTGAGTAACTGTCGATGGTCGAACTAGGAATATTTCCTTACCAGTACTAATTGTCGAAGCAGATCGTTGTGAACCAATTGTATCTGTTACTTCAGGTAAAACAATGTCATACGATGGAATAACCGAATGAATAGGTGACAATTGTTGATTATTTAATTCTTCAGCGTTCGTCACATGAAAACTTTTCGATGATGGTTCATCGAGTGCTAAAAATGAAGTTCGATTTTTATGTTTTTTTTGGTTAATTTCGTAGTACCTTGAACGTATTCGTAAACATTTAATTCAACTGAAATATTTGATTTAAAAGAATGTAGAAAAATAAAGAAGATAGCATACGTTCGACTATTGCTATTCGTTCTTCTTTAGTCAATGATTGAACAGATGTTTGACGTTTTTTAACTAATGCTGAATTAGAACGAATTATTAGTGATCTGGAAGAACAATAGTTATCGAGTGTACCATCACGTTTATATTTTAATTTTAGTTCGATATCGTTCGATGACATTGTTTTCAATGTTTGTTGAATATGCGTCAATCGACGACTTAATCGTTTAAATAGTTGTAAACGTGGAATATCATCCAGATGATAATCTGCTCAATGACTAACTTTTGAAAGAGCAACAGAAATAGAAATTTATATTACATTCGTATAAATGATTGAGTAATGGATGTCCAAACAGAACGGATAATTCAACAGGAACATCAGTGCTGATACTCTTTTTCACTGATTGTTGAATTGATAGATCAGATTTTTCAGTTGTTATTTTTGATTCAATGAGTTCATTTTCTGTCGTATTTCTGTCGGTTTTATATTCGAGTGCAAGATCTATTGATAGACTATGATAAATTTCTAAGTTAGATTTAAAATGAATTTATCTACTGGATCGACTGATCATTTCTGCATGAGCAGATTGAGTAGATACAATTGCTTTTTCAGATACTTCACAATCATCGTTTTTCTTTAACTTATTTTGACTGTCTTCCGATTGGACAAGTTTATTTGATGTAAACGAATTAACTGTCTTCATCGTTTGTTCTTGATGTGAATTCGTACTAGCTGATTTACAGATCGAGACGAACTGAATGAACATCCTCAAGTATTATATCTACCGTCTGCATATTTTCGTTTTGATGACGTTGCCAAAGGATAGCAATCAATACTGGATCGATTTTGAATAGAAAATGCTTCTCCACTTGCTAGAGAAATAACATATGACAATCATTTCAAAAAGATTTCATTACCAAATTGTTGTTCAAGTGCTTGAGAATAAACAATACGATACCAAAGATCTCGTGGCATCGGTAATTTATTTTTCGGACATTTTATTGGACCACATGATCGAAAGCAAGGAAATGCTCTAGGATAAATCTATTCATCAATATCAATGCAAACACGAATCACTCACGATGGATAACCAGGATATCCACTTGTGGACAAAAGATTATTACAATTAAGCGATTGAAGCTTTTTCTTTTTTAATGATTTGGCTTCTAGTTTTCAAGAGCATTTATTTTTTCGTCAAGTGAATTGCTAATTGCTCACTCGAGATAATTGATCTAGGTTTTCGTATTTTTGTTGGTAAATTTGGCTGTTTGACTGCCATTGGCCGACCTTTGATTGATAAAAGATCATTATTTTCCACTGATTAGAAAAAATTGTGATTCGAAAGAAAGCAAAAAAAAACTTTTCAATAATAATATCTCACGAAAATCTTCGATTATATCCGAACATTGATCAAGTATTGCTAATAGTTCAATTAAACAATTTCGATTTCAATATCTCAAAGAATTCACTCAAACTTTTATCAACATCATGCGGTAATTTTTGTATTTCATCGAGCCAATTTATTCGACGTAGTGTTTCGAATGAAATTTCAATACCATCTGATTGCTTTTTCTTTGTCATAATAAAACAAATTTCATTGAATTTCAATAGCAGAAAAAAAAATTCTTTTGATTATTAAAAAGCAAAAGTCCAAATTGGCGCGCGCATTATCGAATCGATTAAACTGTTTTTGCTATTCATGGTCTGTCAAGCAAGTCAAAATGATTAATATTTTCGTTTTGAGTATTTTGACTTCGCCTACATGATTTATCTATTCGATTGAAGACGTTTTCGTTTGTTTCTCATGTATTTCTCTTTGATTCAAATATTTGATTACATGTCAATCGAAGAACGAAAAAAAAGAATTTGAGAAGGCAAAACAAAACGGAATCTTCTAATCTTTTAATAAATTTTACTAACGATAGTCTATACAAATATCTTCGACGAAATAGTACATACGTCAATAAACGCCTTCGCTCTCTTACTGTTCTACTTCTGTTCGAATGAGTAACACGAGGAGAGGGTAAACCTTCGAACAACATTGATTCATGTTTACAAACAATTTTACCTTTCGTTTTACATTTCATACAGAAAATATATAGACACCTGCATACATGAAGACCTAGGCGATTAGTTCGTGACGTTTTCTCGCTTATGATTGTATCAAAAACGAAAAATGCATGTGATTATAAAATCTTCCAACGTAAATCACTTTTAGCCCGTTCAAAACCGTAAGACAACAAATAAATCGACCTACTTTTAAAAAAAAACTAATCCTCAATTCGTTTAGAAAACGTTACTTCACCGCATTCAATAGAAAAACTTCTCGTTTTCAACAAATATTCCATAGTTTCTATCAAACCTATCGTTCACTATGGTTTACCATCATATTGATCTTTCGTTTATTCGCATTCATCGACACTCTATGTCGAAATGTTTATAATTTCGTTGAAAAACTTATTCAAATTATTCGCGTCGTCTACGGATGGATACAAATGATTCGTGCAATCCTTTCAGCTCTGCATTTAATAACAACACGTATTATGCTATTTTCATCGCATATCTATCGTATTTGTAAATTATTAGCAATTCTATTCGAACCACTTCGGAATCGATCATTCGAACAATCTGTTCGATCGTTTTCGTCATTTGTTTTTTATTATTACTCATCGAATGGAGCTTGTTATACGTTGAAAGCTCGAACGAAAACTATTGCTCATTGTGTACGAGCACGATGGCGACGTGAACACTCTTGGAAAATATCTGAAATTGATGATGATGAGACTATAGAGATTTTTTATGATGCTTCTAGTGAAGAAGAACAAGAGTTTTAAAACAGTTCTTATTTTGTAACTATCTTTTTAGTCAAATTTGATCTAATCGTTTTTTTTTGTTGATAAAATTTGTTGAGTATTCTTTGACGTTTATTTTGTGTTATTTGTTAGAAAATTTTTAAAATAGAAAGACACACATGTGACCGTGAAAATTCGTCACACATTATTAATTTTTTAAAAAGAGAATCATACGATTTTTTTTCCTTCGTTGCTATGAGCATCGTAATAATAAAAAAAGAACGAAAGAGAAATAGACATAGATTTTATGAGCTGATGATATGTATCCTCATATTGATTTACACGATCAATATTTACGAGAAACTCATTTCATGTTCTGATAATATTATAAATCGTAAGCTCGTAAATTACTCAACAAAAAAAATTGGTAGAATTTACTTTGATTGTCCTTCAAAAATAGGAATTCATATCTCAATTCTCTTATCTTTACTACATACATAAAATATAAAAAAAAAGAAAGAAAAAAATCCTCATGTTCTAACAAAATAACAAATTTTCTTTTTTTTCTCCTTCTTTATCTTAAATCAATGTCTCAAACGTGCGCACTAACACTATGCAATCGTACAGCACGAGCTCAATGTCATTGTTGTCGACAAAATGTTTGTCTAGTTCATTTGAACGAACATAATGATGTTTTAAACGATCAATTAAATCCATTGACAGAGATTCTTCATACACTAGGCAATCGAATTCAAATGATTAATATCGACGAAGCATTTGCAACAACTCGAAAACAACTCGAACAATGGCGAACTGATGCTCATCGACAAATCGATCAATACTATGAAAATAAACATCACGAATTAAATCATTTAATTCAAGATAAAATCAATGAACAACAAGATAAATTTGTTCAAACACAAGCCAAAATCAATGAACTCATTCGTGAACAACAAGTTACACGACAAGATATCGTTCAATTGACATCAACCATCGAATGTCTCGAAAATCAAATAAATAATTTCGAAAAATACTTCATCGATCTACAAATTCAACCATTAAATCTCGAATCAAATCTTATTCAAATACGTGGCATCAATGAAGACGAGTACAATCTCTCACAACTCTCATCTGTCTATCAAATTATAAATCTTCCCGACGAGAGTTACGCAGCTATGGCAACCAACGATCAATATTTACTCATTCATCAACAACCGCATCTTTGTTTAGTCAATCAAGATTTAACTATATACAAAAGTGTCTCCTGGAAACATGGAGATATTCATGATATGTGTTGGTCGTCGACATTAAATCGATTTTTAATTATCGATTCGAAATATATTTATTTATTGAATACGAATACAATGTTAATTGACAAAATAACATCGTTTGACAAGCAGAAATGGATGTCATGTGCATGTTCCGATGAATTTCTCTATCTATCAACAAATCAATGGGGTTCATCGATAACCAAAATAAGTTTCGATCGAACGACACAATTAGGTAAACAATATCAATCGCCACAGATTTGTCACGCCGATGAATATATCGATATGATAACATGTAAAAAAACGAAAATAGCTCTGATTATAAGAAATTCAACGAGCAAATCCATACGACTCGAATTGAGAACTGAAGACAAACTACAACAGATTTGGACATGTGTTTTGGATATTCAATGGAAATATGATAAACCATTTCATTGTTGTCCGTTTATTAGTGAAGATTGGCTCGTTGCTGATTATCAAACCGGACGTTTAATACAAATAAGTCGATCGGGACGAGTCAAATCGATTTTAAAATATAATACAATTCCTTTTTGTGTTACACGTTTTGGACCGAATAATTTAGCTTTATCAACTGAAAATGGTATTCATTTTCATGAAGTCAATTACAAGAAAACATATACGATTTATATTCTTTAATAAATAAATCAAAAAATAGACCGAAATGAATTTTATTTTTCCAATGAAACACACTTGCACATAAAAATCTATTTCATCTTTACAATGAATCAAAAAAATAACCTAAACGATAGCCATAGGTAACAATTGATGATGGCATACCGATCGAATATAAACCATAGGCAATAAGACCGCCTAAGCCTCCGCTCGTCGATGGCGAGGCTTGATACATAACTAGACCACGATCACGTCTCGGTTGATTGTAATAATTATATGCTGATGCAGCAACATAGTTGTTCATGTCTCGTGCAACACGATGGAAATGTTGTAACATATATGGATTCATTGGTGTTCGCTTGCTTTCGACAGTTGTTAATTAGACGAAATTAACGAGACAATAAATATATACACCTATTTGATGTATGTATATGTGTATATATATATGTGTGTGCATGTGTTTTTTTAGTGTCGTCTCTCTCGATCATGCGATCAATTATTCTTACATACAAAAGAATAATTATTCAAGGTGAAAAAACACATCGGTTTTAGGCTTGTTTAGTTAACCATCCGTATCTATCGATAAAATTTTCATGTATTTCATCTGTAAACACGCACAGCTATGATGTATCTCGATAAGGGAGAGAAAGAGAGAGAGAGAGAGAGAGAGAGAAAGACCAGAAAGATATGATATTTTTCCTCGAATATATTTTCATAGGGACAAAAGAAAAAAAAACATGAATATTTATTTATTTAATCTTAAGATTCGAAAAGAAATGAATAAGAACTATTTTTCAACAAGTTTGTCATAATTACATCCGATTATAAGAAGAAGAAAAAGATTTTTTACAGATCGATTTTAAAAAAAGAAATATCTTTCAACGCATCATACACATAGAACAAAACACAACGAGTGAGAGATTTTGCCTAAATATTAACTTCCCATTCACGTAGATCAGCTAAAATTTGATTCAATATATTACACCAATCATTTCGATCTTCCTTCGAATCGGCACTCAACCAATATCGATATAACGTTCGTTTGCCGAATGGTTGAGCAATGATCGATTCAGCTATATTCATGTCCGAATTAGTCGATTTCTTCATTGGAATTGCAATACGTAGTTCAACGGTATGCGGACGAGCGCAAGTTTCACGTTGAAGAACATTGACCGTTTGATCGATACAATAATGTAGATCGATTTCGCCTGCTGGTGGCTAAAATGAAAAAAAAAACACAATCGAAAAACTGATCAATTTCGTTCGACAATATGCAATTACCGCATTCGATTCTTCGTCTTCAGGTGATGACCAATAACGAAGATTTTGTTCGTTGGTCAGAGTAAACCATCGTCGAATCCAAACACCTGATCCATTGATATCCGTATAGATCGTCTAAAAATGATTCGAATGTTTATTTTTTCTATTATGAAAATTAGTATTCTCGTACTAAATATCCAGCTTTTCGAA
>ERZ781399.1232-NODE-1232-length-23291-cov-4.686392_pt1 | contig 23291 bp, 24 predicted proteins | sample MGYA00511014_ERZ781399 | MGnify/ENA primary metagenome ERZ781399 (study PRJEB29847, sample SAMN06458254) | wastewater metagenome | isolation source: Wastewater bioreactor | place: South Africa: Cape Town | study: EMG produced TPA metagenomics assembly of the...
GATCCAATCTGTAGAACTTTAAAACAAGATTCTTCTGCTGTAGGTGGATAGATTTGTACAGATTCTAAACTAATATCTCCTTTGACTTCTATTAAATCAGCTGAGTACAATGATATTCGTTGATGAAACTCGCAAACATATTGATTGTTAACATAAAACTATGTCAAACGAAAGTATAGAAAACAAAAACTTATTTACAAATTACAAACAATTCAATTTATACTCTTAGACTGTCATCTGTTGCTAAAATCATCATTGTGAAGCGCATACAACGTTGAATCGGTAATCGATGGCGTTCTTCTTGTCCCCATGATCCTTTTTGAACTAAATAACAAACAAAACGATAATATTGACATATCATCGAATGATATTGCTCATACCACTATTAAGAACTAGTATATGACTATCAAATCGTGGATTAAAATGTAAAACAATATCATTTCGATCATTTATTAAATTCACCTCAAATCTAAATCCGACGTTTACAAACAAAGAATTGAGGCTATCATAAATACAAAACAAAATAGCGACCTATCTCCAGTCGGTGTGCCACTAATATGTATTTGCGTACCATTCGAAAACGACGGTAATATTGCTGCTCGATACGGTAATGACTAGAGAAAACAAAACTAATAAACAATGAGTTATTCATCAAATAGTTACTATGCCAAGGCTAACACCAACTGAAAAATGTGGAAACATTCTAAATTGAGATTTCTTATGCGTTTATTTGTCTTCCTATGGTAATATGAGAACGTTTTTCTTATTATCTTTCTTTGATAACTAAGATAGCGATATACATTTGTTTTTTGTTTTGTTTTTGAATATATTTCTGCGCGTAGAATTTTTGTTAATGATTTTCCTTTTTTAAATTTTGATTTGTTAGTTCATCAATTATGATCCATGAACCATTTGATGGTACTCTTTTATATGTCAATAGAATTTTCTAAATTCATAATCATTTCGATAATGATTCGTTCTTGGTTAATCAATTTCTTATTATGTTTTCAGCATTCGAATAAAAATCGAAAGAAACAACCACAATCCATCGCAAGCTATTTGAATAAATCTAAGAATTGTTGTGAAGTTTCACAATCTTCGAGTTTGATTGAAATCGATCTTGATAATGACGATGAATTTTGCTCATCTTCCGATCAAATCACAACGAACTCAACGAATTGGTAGGAGAAAATTTTCTTTTCTTCTTCTTGATTTTCAAATTTCGAAATCAATAATAGTAAATCTCTGACAGCATCTTCATCATTGCTCTCCATTCGAAATCCAGCAAGTGATTCATTGTATAAATATTCATCGTATAATCTCAATTCAATACCATACGAATCTCCTTCGAATACAACATCGATTAGTTCATCGAGTTCGAGTAGTAGTAGTGAGACACTAAGTCCAAATAGTCAAATACAGGAGAAAACATCACGATTAAAGATTCACGATGATTTGAATAAAGATGGCAGCCGACATTTTGTTATGCACAAAGGCAGCGAAGAATCGATTCGTAAACGTCGTACCGAAAAACGAGCTAAACGTTCCGAAGAACGACAACGTCGAATTCACGACAAAATTCTTCAAGCCAATCAACGCTGGCAAAAATATTCAAATATCGATTATGAACTTGTTTTCTTTATTTCACGTTACTACGATCAATTACCTCTATGTTCCGATTGTTTGAATTATTTCGTTACACATGAAACACAATTTCTTACGGATGATCCGCGTGCTTCGATTGATTATGCTGCCGATGAAGTTCTACATTCACCAAGTTATAAATCGATGACATTGAAACAAGCAGCAAAATCTCGTTTAATCAAAGATTATGATAAACAAACCGATATTATTTTTAATCTTTGCGATACATGTTTAACGAAATGTGAACAAATTCGAAATGAATTAAAACAACTTAATCTAACGAAAAAAATGTTCAATGAATCGAATTCTCCTGCGATATCACCGCCAGATTCATCATCATTCTCAGTTCCAATCACACCATCATCACCACCACGAAATGAAACAATCGCTGGTCGACAAATAATTCTCCTTGGTCTTTTTTCTTGTCATTCCATCGATTGTATTTTCTAGATCTCAATCAAATGTATTTCAATAATTTACTCCAAAATCATCAAATTAAACTACAACAACTCTATGAACAAAGTCAAAATATGATCAACACTCAACATTATCATCCACTGACAATAAATCAACAACAATTCCAAAGCGATCTTCAAGCTTGTATCAGACAAATGCAATATCATCATTTGGAATTGTTGCATTTGCAATATCCTGGCTATTCACTTTCATTTCCATACATACCTTCATTGCATCCAAATTATCTATCATATCGTCATCAAGGAGATTCAGACGAAGATGATGAAAATTCAGATACTCAAACCGGTTCAAATGACACAATTTCTGATGATACATTATCGATTGACGATCGATTGACTATTGAAACGTGTCATGGACTTGTCGAATACTGTAGTATGCTATCGAATCAGATCTTTACAGATAGATATTTAGCAAATGACGAATATTTTAGATGCACCACTCGATGATTTCATTCGTGGTCTTCAAGTACTGAAATGTCTCAGTAATTACAATTCCTATTCATAACCAACAAACGGATTTGAATAGAAGAATTTTTATTATTAAAAAAGAAAAACAAACAAAAAAATATACTAATTCCATCGTGAACCATCGACGTCAATACCTTGACGCCATGCAACTAAGCATACTTTGACTTTATTTTTCAGTGATTTCTCTTCGAAAACTTTATAAACAATGATTCGTTTGGATTTATATTTTGCACCTTCGACACGTGCAACTACCAAATCGATAACATCACCTTCTTTAACCTTGACGGAAAAAAAAAGGCAGATATACTACATAAAACAGTTGAATATCATTACTTGTTGCGCTTTCTTTGATGATTTTTCACCATTGATACGTAATTTTGAACCATAGAATTCGTCTTCAATAGCACTGCAAACAAGAAAAATGAAATATATTCGTTTCGCATAGAAGATACCTTCGTCCCATGCCAGTACCCGCCGAACAGATGAGATCGAGACGAAGTGAAGCGAGATGTTTTATAATTATTCGATATCCTAAATAAATAATCAATCAATCCATCAATTTCCAATTTGATATCCGATATTTACCTTTAGGAAGTTTGTATTGTTCAATACTATTTCGAATTTTATCTTGTTCACTCTACAATAAACGCAACTAATATATAACTTTCAATTCTGTAAATTACTTGATCGGAATCTTCATCATCATCTGCGTCTTGTTTTTCATCGTCGTCATCTAGATCTTCTTCGACAGTCGAACTTGTTTTATCATGTCGTCGAGCATATTGATTTGCTGACAAAGAAAACTGACAAATCTGCTGTGGTCTAACGACGACAGATGCTTGGAAATCGAATGATTTCGTCGGGAAATAAGATCGTGGTGCAAGCGAACATACTGTTCGAGAATATTTCATGTTCAATAAACATGAACGTAACGTCAACATAAAACGCAAATGAGACATCTTAAAAAGACAACATTTTCTCTCTGAAATATCTTTATTCATATATCAAAAGTCTTTCAAAGACTGAGCTTAACATAAATTATTCATCTGTATGTATATATATATATATGTATATTGAGGATCACCAGTATAGTAACAGAAATAAGCAACATCATTAACAAAAAGAAAAGAAAATAAACATATAAACAATAGAAACAAAACGTCAAAAAAAACAGGAGTACTAGGAAAAAAGATCTTATGCTATGTTTTGGATCTGAGCATCTTGCTGTTTTTTAGTTAACAATTGAAATTGATCAGATGACGTTAATTGTACAAGAGTTTTTCGTTCGACAGCATTTGAATGCAATTTTTTCCAATCATCATTTGTCTATATTCAAAATTCATTGATATAGCAACAACAAAAAAAAAGAAGAACTCTTACATTTAAAGAATTCATATGGCCTAAGATATACATCGCGTATTTAGCTCGAGTTAATGAAACATTTAAACGTTGTCGATTAGCAACAAAACCGATTCCAACTATAGTTGTTGAATCTGTGACTTGTGTTGCACGAACACAGGATAGAAGAATAACATCTTTTTGTCGACCTTGAAAGGCATCGACTAAAAAAAACTCAACGATCTAGTTTTCAAAAAACCGCCTGCAAAATCAACTAACCTGTTCCTATTTCGATTTTTTGTTGTTGTTGAAGTAAATTTCTTTGCATTAATTGTTGTTCAATAAGTTTGACTTGGTAATTGTACGGAGTAATAATACCGATTTCTATTCAAAACAATATTTTTCGAATTCGTATCATCACACAAAAAAGAAGCAACGTACGATTAAATGGCACTCTGGCTGTTTCATTGATAAATTGCACAAGACAAGCAACGATTTCTGCTTCGAGTACGTTGCCATACGATTGACTAACGGGATCTAATTGTTCTTGACCATTGACAACATCGAGTACCATATATGGTTTGAGTAGAAACTTTTTCCTAGATAGAATTTTTCAGGTGGTTTTGTTTTTAGTGTAAATCATTTACCGTTTTTGATTGATTCCTGGATCGGTTTTTAATTTCGAACGATAGATATGCATGGATGGAAATTTACATATTTCATCATGCATTCGATATTGCTGAAAAAAAAACACGACTTAGTTGAAGAGAAATCCGTGGCAAGAGAAGAAATTTATTGATTCTTACGACATTTAGCATACGAATAGGATTGTTTAAATCATATTTAAATAATTTATAAAGTCGTTCGAATAACGATTGATTTAAACCGGCATCTAATGCTCGCCGAGATAGAATCGTTGCTGGACTAAACAACAACAACAGCAAAGTATTTTGAAACAATTTTCGTAGGTTTTATTTTTAAATATAATACAGTTGTTCAGGATCTCCGACGAGAATAATTCGATTAATTCCAAGTCGAAGTGGAATATAATTGTCAATTTCAATACATTGACCAGCTTCATCAATAATCAAACAATTGAATAAACTCGAAGTTGGTTTTATGATTTTTCCTGTTGAATTCGATCGCTTATTCAATGGTGGATTGTTTTCAAATGGAGAAAAACTATCGAAAATCGAATTGCCTGCATAATTCAATGTCGAAACACAACTAAATCAATCCAATCAAATGAATAGAACAAATTCGAAATCTTCTCGCGTACATATCACATTCCCTGAGTAACTCAAGTTTTATTTCTCGTTCACGTTGTCGACGTGCTGCTTCAGGCATTGTCTAAATTAAATTGTTAATTAATAACTTATTTGACGTTATGTTTTTCATACTTTTCGAGACTTTTGTTGTAATTGAGTGATACTTTCAGTTATTTCTTTTAAATTCAATTCTAAATCTTTTAACTATAAATTCGAAGAATAAAATCAAATAATAATGCGGAAGTATTTTTTTGACAAAAAAAAGCACCTCTTCTGAAATTTGTTTGTTCGTTTGTTTCTTTTTTTCTGCTTCGATTCGTGCGATTAATTGTTTCTTTTGATTTTCTTTATTCGCTAGATTTTTTTCAATAGTTTCATTTTGTCCACCTTTGTTTAATTCTAAATTGACATCCGATTCGAAATATTCTCTTCAAACGAAATCATCAAACCTTCGTCGAATTGTTTTTGAGTAAGTATATCAAGTGAAACATTATTAATATCTTCACTAACAGCACCACCACGAGCACAACGAATTAATTTGAATGGTACTGAAATTTAAAATAGAGAAAAAGTCACTTCAGAGAAAGTACTGAGATTGATTTTACATTTTTGTGATGTGTCTTCGCCGCCTTTGGTCGATTTGTGTGTAAAAACATCGAGTAAACGACGAACGATTTCGTTACAACCACCGTTCGAAGGACAACAAATAAGAATTTTCGTTTTCTTGTTCGATGGAACTGATGAAGATACAGTTGGTGATTGATCATTGGATGCTGGTAATGTTTTCAATTGCAAAAGAGCACGAACAATACCGGTTATTGTTTGAGATTTTCCTGTTCAAGTCGAATGTTTGTTTTTTGAATATGAATAAGATTTTAAAAGAAATTTACCAGTGCCCGGCGGTCCTTGACACATATAGATCTTAGCTTGATCATCATCTTTTACCATCGACATCATTGAAACAGCTTCAGCAATAACCGTTCGTTGTGAATCATTAAACGCCTAAAACACATCGTTTTCTCGGCTAATAATGAAGCCAAATCTTTACTTGAAAATATTTGTCCTCCATAGAACATTCAAGTTTAGTTGGAATTTCGAAAACTGGATTATTTAATGATGGACTTAGCAAATGTTGAAATAGAGGACATGAACGCATGGATGCAAGGGCTTTAAAACGACGTAATGTTGCTGTTAAAGAAGTGATTGCCTTTTAATTTAAAAGAAAAACCAAAATTTTGATTTGGAAAAACTCGGTTTTTACAAATCTACTTTAAGTTTTATTTTTGATCCATCGATAATTTTCATTCCGTTACCAAATATACGAATGCTATATTCATAACAAAACCAAATCGGAGGTTTAACTTTCACATCAGGATGTTCATCTAAATAACTCGGAATTTGAGACGAAAAACAACATAAACTGAGTCAACGTACGAAATGATTTATGTAGACGAGCTTTATCAATAATTCTTTCGGCAGTTCGAATAAGTCCGAAGATTTTATTCGGTGATTGTTTTTCAAACGAAACAACAACTAAATCATCTTCATTGTACATTTCTCGATGTTGATTATTCGTTCGTTTTTGTAAAATCTGAGCTCTGAGCTCGAAAAGACCGTTATTGAGAAGACGTATTTGAGGTAGAACAGCTTCATATTCGATTCCAGCTAATTTATGATCATTTAATTTTACACTTCGTTTGATCTATTGACGAGAAATGAATGTTTTTTTTGTTTTTCTTCAAATTAAACGTTTCTATACTTCTTCAAATGTTTCTTCGAATAACCAAGGTAAAGTTATACCTTCATATTCTTCGAATGATGGATAAAGTTCAACTACTGGCATAGGATAATTATCTTCGCCGAGAAAATCTTTCGCAAGAATATTTGATTCCATTTCTGTTTAATTAGTTAGTATAAATTTTACCAATAAATAAAGAAATTATTTCTGTTGCAAACCTAATTCATCTAGTAAAGTTACCGGCCATTTCAAAATATAAACAAGATAATCATCGAAATTATGAATTTTTCTCGGTCTCTTTTTCATATCTTTATTAACTGTTGATTTTGATTGAAGAGGCATTGTACTCGTTACAGATGTTGATGATTGTGCTGTAGTTGGATCAGTTACTGAACCAGCTGTCGATGAGTTTGACGATGTAATTGTCACTGTATTTGTCGTTGTAGCACTACTCAATGTTACGCTAGTCATTGTGTTAGTAATCTGTTCGACTAGTTGTTCAAATGGATTTTTCTTCTATAATTTTTTCAAAAAGACAAAAAAGGATATTATTAGATAGATAGATAGATATAGAAATCAACCTTTGGTATCGGACGGATCTTTTTAATTCCAGCAGAAGTCGGTGTCATTTCACTGGCTTTACGTTTCAATGAAACGGCTGGTTTTGGTTCTGGAACAGTTGCTAAATTAAAAATCAAGAGAATGGAATTTTAATTGTTAATATAAAAGAAAATCTAAGAATTGTACGTTTGGCTTCTTCAGTTGGTTTAGGTTTTCTCATTAGTTTTTCTCGTTGTCTTAATTGTTCTTTAGCAACAATTTGTGTTAAAGCAACATTTTCACCACGTCCTCGACGACTTCTTAATGTTGTTAGAACAGTTTTTGTCCGATCAGCTACGGATTCTATTGAAATCAATCGATAAATGAAATCTTGTTTAAGAAAAATACGAACCATTTTGAGGTGCAAATGTATAAAAATCAGGTTTACTATTTGGTAATTTTTTTACTGGAGGTCGTATAACAGACGGTGGAGTTGGTTCCAATGGAATAACATCATCATCATCATCATCACTATCATTAGCAGGACGTTTTTTTGATGATGAAACAACCGTCTGTAATTCGTTTTTCACTCGGCTATTGGCGGTATTAGTCACTATAGCAATATTCTTGCAAAAGATTAGGATAAAACGAAGAAATTATCGTTACTTCGTGTTGATATATCTTTAGTTGGAGAATTCACTGGCTTGAAAAATGAACGTATACTCGGATTATTGTGTTGCGAATCTAATCGAACGATTTTTGGAGAATGAAACAAAAGAATTTCTTCTATTCACTTCGTGTTTTCTTCGCCGCATCTTCTTCGGCTTTCTTATATTCTGTTGATTGTTCAAATTGAATTGTACTTGCCAACAATTCATCATCGTCTATATCCTCAATTGTCGCTACTTTCGTTGTTGGCTTTGTTTGCGATGTTAAACGTGTTGGAACATGACTATTATTTGTTGCTGCTGGTAGATTTTTAATTCGTTCAAAAAAATAATTCGACATTTATCTATTTTCTGATGTTCTCGTTTTTAAATCATCTAAAAACATGATCAAGGACAACAAGAATGTTCAGTTTTTTATTTATATATATATATGTATATATTTGTTCTTCGTGTTAATTTAGATGGTTAAAGTTGAATGAACACATGCATTCCTAGGAGAGGTAATACAATTGAAATGAGTATCAGAGTAAAAAGAAGATCGAAGATATATGTGCATGAAAAATGTCACAAGTTCTTAAGATATGAAGAAGAAGAAGAAGAAGAAGAAAAAGAAAAGAAACGAAACAACAACCGGTTGATTTCAATCACATTTCCTCTAAAGTTTTTCGTACACATTCGCTGACTTTCTTTTTAAACGCTGCTCTGTCATCTCGCCACATGATTGATGCATCAACATTGGCCGCTGAATCACAGTTAGGATCGCTTAACATCGATAAAACCGAAAGAAGAATGGTTTCTAAATCCAAAACAAACAAATATTCAGTTTCGTTTTATCGAACCGAAAAAAATACGAACCAACTGATTGTACAGGTGACCAACGCTCGGATTCTCGTTCATAACCGAATTGATCAACGCCTGGCTCATGAAGCTAATGCAAAAGAATCGAAATCAAATCAAACGCAAGAAGATCAACTTACAATTGATATACAAACATCGCCGTTTTTCTCAATATTTGGATGCCAAATTTCCGAAATAAATTTCTACCGAACGAATAAAAATGCTTAATAAATAGAAAAAGAAAGTAAAACTCAAAATTCTAACCATTTTCGGTGGTTTCAATGGATAATCTTTGGGAAAATCTAGTCGAGCTTTGAAAAATCCTCCTTCATACAACGTATCAGTCGGTCCAACAAGAATAACATTCCATGCAAATGGATTTGATTCCTCAATTAAACCCGCACTGATGCCTTCGACAGGATGTTTATTAAATTCTCGTAATTGTTTCAACAACAATAACGCTGAACCCGATGTACAACTCATTGAAAATATGTGAGCAAATAAATATCTAGAATATTACAGTTTTAAGAAACAAACTGATGAATGAAGAAATGAAACAAAAATATAAAAAAAATATAAAGTTTTCATTTTAAATCAATTATTATACGGCTAGCACAAGTTCGGCCGATAAATTTGGCCAACATTGTAAATCGCTCGAGAATGTAATAAAAATAATTTTCGTTCATAGCTTGCAGTTGAGTCGGAGTGATAATACGATTGTTGACACGAAGTTTTAGATTATTGACATCTGTTTCTTCATTTGTATCAACTGAAAATAAAATTACAATTGCCAAAAATCAACAATTTCTTTTCTTTTGAATTCAACCTTTGCTTAAATCCGATTCAAATCGACAGTATTTTTTCTGATTTAATAGTGGTACACATTTTTCAATTGAATGCCAAGTATACGTCTCCGGACAGAGAAGATACGAGGGTTTATACTGTCCCTATTTTATACAAAAGCAGAACTATGATTTATTCAAAAATGTCCAATCGTATTTACTTTGTATCGCATTTTGACGCATGAATGGACATAAAATCCCAAATAATAATATCGAATGGCGGGTATTTCATGAAATAATCGTCTGGTTAACTCGATTTCTCTGGAAAAAAAACAAAATTTCATCAGACAATCAAAGAATAGAAATGGCTTTTTTTTCTTCACTTCAAAGCTGAATAAACTCCCAATTTTAAGAACCCTAAATCAGGTTCATAGTAAAAGTAAACCGCCGAAATACCTCCTGGTAAAATATCAATGACACTGCATGCGATTAATTTTTTATTAAGATAATATTGCAAATGAAAACATCCGTAACCACATGATGGCGTTTGTTCTGATGATACGCGTGGTGAATCTTTGAGTAAAGATGATTGACAGAGAAAACGTTTGAATTGCGATAATGTACATTCGGATTCCGTGTCGTGATGAATCGCCATTTGATAGCGTTTGTAAACTGAATGAGATTCAGTTAGTGTTTGAGTGAATTCAGTCGATGGAGGATATGAACGAACAAGACGAAATTCGAGTTTATTTGAACTGTTCTCGTTGAATTGAAGGAGTTGTTCGAGAGTTGTCGAAGAATTGTTCGACAGGCGATTGTATCGTTTGATTAAGAGACTCACATCTTTCGAAAAGAAACTTTTTTTGTTGTTATTGTTGCAAGAATTGAGAATTTTAACAAACCGGTATCGAACGAAAGTTTATTTGCATTTTTTAATTTAAGTAATTTTTTATACCAACGTTTTTGACGTGAAGGTAAATATTTCACAAGATCATCTGATGGCACTTGATATTCAAATGAAAAAATAATAATCTTTTCTTTTTCTCAAGAGATTTTTCTCTTCATACGTGTATTTTGTGTTAACAAGTGTTGAGTCAATTGTTTAGCACGAGTAGTTTTGGGCGTTTCAATCCATTGACGAACTGTCATCGGTGGATTGACTTGCGTATTCGAGGTTTTTTGATCGGGTTTTATGTTCAAATTAATAAATCGGTTCATTGATTGAACGATTTTACGTTGTGAACGAGAAATCGTGAACTTTTTCGTGTCACAACTAAACATCGAATTGAATTCTACATTTTTTCTTTCGAATGAATTTCTTTTACCGAATTGTATACAAAGGACAACAGGTTTTATTCATCAATGCTTTGTAATAATATGTCCCACATCTTGACAAAAAAAAGAAACGAAATTGAAGAAGAATTTCTTTGATCAATCGATCTCACTTTCTCCATCCACGATCCATCAAAGCTTGATAATCATCAATCAACATTGTCGATGCAACAACACCTAAACAAAAGAAAAATTTATTTCGAATTCGATTTGATCTATTTACCAAAGGAAATTTTTTTTTCGTTCTCAGTTTTACAATATCCACAATTTGATAAACGAACTTTTCTTAAACTAATCTCAGTTAAAAGATGCAAACCTGCTGAACAACTTCCATTTGTATCACAATAACCGCAATGATGTGGCGTTGGATTGGCATCGAATGCAATTTGAACTGCTGTAGATATCGTTTGTGAACTAGCACTCATCACTGTTCTTCTCTTTTTTCTAATCTACAATCAAAACAAATCTCCAAAATTTAGTTTATTTTTTTTTCTCATTGTTTTGGAGTAACAAAAACAGAAAAACAAAACAAGAAACACAGTGAATTTATATTCCTTGAAAGGGCATTTGTCGACAATCGGTAATCGATTGTTTATCAACTTCGATTGCAGGTTTTTCATCGGTTGTTTTCATTTTTTTCGATGTTTGTTTGCCATTTGTCTTCGATTGCGACGATGATCTACGTTTGTTCGATAATAAACTCATCAAATCATCGTTTACCGATAAATTAAATCTTTAAAAAACAAACAAAACGCTGAAACTTTGCTTTTTTCTTATTGATTTCAATTGAGCAAACCTTTTCTTAAATGATTGTATAAGATTAAGTATTTGTTTACGTTGTTTATCGCTGTTTATCGGTTTAGCTTTGATGACAATTGAAAGAGCATCGAATAGAGTCGATGCTTGTTTGTTTGTCAATGTTGGATTCTAAATATTTCAGATTTGTTTTCTTTTTCTAACAATTCGAATGAACAAATTTTACTCGAATGAGAACTAATTTTTGTATAAGATTTGTTATCACATGTAGTGATTCAATTTTCGATGATTTCGAATCCGAAGACATCTAAATCAATTGAATTTCTCGTTTTCTAATTGATCTATTCGCTGAATGTTTATACTTTGACTACTAAATCAATCGTTGATTGAAGTAGATTTTCATCGACTTTGTCCAACTAAATTTGAATTCGATTGAAATTGAAAATGACTTTTCAAAGCTTTTGTTTTTACTTGTTTTTTATTGAAAAAGTTGTTCAATGTTCCGCAAACGATGTTCTTTAAATGAACGAACGAAAAACAATGTGAATTGAAAAATATTTCCAATGAGATTTACTCGTTTTTTCCAATTGACATTGTCTTTCAATGATGTTTCAACCATTAACAACATCAATCGAGTTCCGTACTCAGGAAAACGAATGAAAAATTCCTTGATTATGTTCGGATGAACGACTGATTGATTGAGACTAATCGGTTCTTCTTCATTTTGTTTGCCTTTTTTCTTAGTTGGCGTTTTTTCCTTAGGTCTAATTCGATAGTTTTTAATTTAAAAAAGTTAAAATTCAAATGAAATTCTACTGTTTAGCTTGAAGAAAACGAAGAAATCCGCCTTCATATGCCGTTAAAATCGTTTCTTCAACGCCAGCTAATCGTTCTTCTGCTTTGCCAACATGTAAACATAATTTTATCTAAATAAATAAATCACAAATGCGCAAACTCAATATCATCGTCAGACAATTTCCTTTTACCACAAACATCGATACTTTTGTTAACGTATCGATCGTTAATTTTATTCGAGTACCTAAACAACAAACGAAAACTAAGTCAATTCCTTTGCTCATTCGATTTCAACAGACCAGCAAGAGATGTTAAATAACGAAATAAATCTAAGCATTCATCGGTTGTTGGTATATCCGCATGCCCAATCTAGAAATATGATTATCAATTTGATCCTTTGAATTTCAGATTGTACTTTTCGATTTGATAATTGACGAAGAATCGAATCGAGACGTTCGATCATTGTTTTGTAAGCAGCTGCATTCGGAAGATTTGTGATTGTTTCAATCAATGGACGAATACTGATCTGAATAGATGTTGATTTTTTTTGTTTATTGTTGATTGAAATGAAAGAAAGAAGAAAATTACTAGAACAAATTTCATTCGATCATCTTTTTTGATGACAGATTCAATGAGATCGAGAACACGAAATTGATGGTGAAGTTTTTCGTTGATAATTTTCGAATTCGAAGATTTCTTGAGTTGTGATCGAAATGCTTCGGCAAGCAACGGATCTAAACGAAGCATTGCTTCATCATCCATTTCAACATCATCCTAAACATTTTTTTTTAAATCAATTAAATAGCTAATTTTTGTCATTGTACTTCTTCGTCTTCTTCTTCTTTAACTGCTGCATCACCAAGTGCCTTTTCAACAGCCTTTCGAAGTTCTTCATTAACATCGCCATTTTCCATTAAATCTTCATCATCATCATCGTCTTCTTCTTCATCTTCATCGTCATCCTCATCGTCTCCTTCATCTTCATGTTCGTCATCTTCATTTTCATTTTGCACTGAAATTGTCTAAAAATTCGATTTTCGTAAAGGCAAATGTTCATCTCAACAGAATTTCTCTTTACTTGAAGCATTAATTTCAATGCACTTTCATTAACATAAGGAACAATTTGATGGTAGATTTTCTTGATAATCGATCGGATTTCATGTTGTTTTTTCGTATCCATCGATAGAAGTATATCGATAAAAATCTCGATCCATGATGATTCTTCTGCAACTAAATCAACAGTTTTTCATTCGAAAAATCAGCTGAATTCTTCATTTAACTACCTTTGACTTTCTTTTTCGATACAAGTTGAGTATGAGCATTTTTTAAACATGGAATTAAATCCTAAAACAACGAAATCTCGAGTTCATTCAACGAATTTCTCATTCGAAAAAACACAAACGTCGAGATATTGTTTAGCCCGATTGAAATCAAGAAATAAATCGAAGAAACTCAAAACAAAAACTTGTTGAAAAGCTAATCGAAGTTTCTCATCGGTTAACGATTGAATCTAAATACGAGAGACAAAAATCAACTCGAAATTCACGTTGTTATTCATCAAACCGATTTGCCTTGAATTGTTTCCCATAACTGAACTTTATTTTCACTGAAATAAACTTTCACATCTTCGGCATTTTGAAACAACGCTGAATAGTGTTTGGACGAGTCCAACCAATGCTAAATCAATGAAAACAAAAACAACATGTTTCGTTTAAACAAACACTTGGTCTTACCAATGATTTTTCGAAAACATTGAAACTATGTTGATACTGATTTTCGTGAAATTCGTAATGAATGAGTTTATAAATTGTGTCTTCGAGATGTTCACGTGTCACATCCGACAGATCCACATTGTCGTGAATAAACTAGATAAACAGTTGTTTTTCGTGTTTTTGATAACAAAAGAGAAACGACAAAATTACTTCACGTAAAGGTTTTGGAAGATGATTGTTTAATTTGAAATAGGAGAGAAGAACACAAATTGAAAGAATACTTTCGAATAATGAACCATTTGATTCAGTTTTGAGATCAAATGATGAAATATTGCAAATGTTTGATAGCTGAAAATTTTAAAAATGAGAATTTTAATCGAATAAGAACAGGAGTTTTTACCATTTCAAGAAGAAAATGTCGACGACGATCAAGACCACTGAAAATGAACTATTAAAAATCGAAGTCTCTTCAATATTTCCTACTTCTACCTTTCATCTTTTGCACTTTTAACAAATAAACCGAAAATATATTTCGTATAATCCGTCAATTCATCAACCGTTAACTAAAACGAAAAATTTTTGCACGATTTGATATTCGAATTGAGTGACAGACTTTTTCTGCAAGTGAATTGGCTACTGAATGAAGACATGAATAGTTTTTGTCAGCACTAAAATGATTCTATATTAAAAAAAACATGATCTATTCAAAAGCTTTCAACAAACCAGTTGAATAATTTCTCGAATAAACGTAATCGTTGTTGAAACGATTGATTTGCTAGTGTATGTGCTAATTTATCAAGCTAAATATGATGAAAAACGGAAGTATATCGATGCAGTTCAATCGAAATGAGTTCATACAGCATTTTTCGAGAGATCGATTGACGCAGCTTGATGATTCTTTCGACCTGATGAAGCGAGTAGATCGAGAATTTTACCGATTAAATTTGGACTCTTATCGAGAATCGTTTCGATCTAAAGAAAAAATTTCGGATAAACCGATGATCAACGGACTTATTACCGTATAGATCGAATCGATATCCTCCTGTTCTTGAAAAGCAAAGATGATTAAATTCAATAAAATCTGTCCTTTATTTGAATCGAGTCCAATATTCGATAATTCTAAAAGATAAATATTCCAAATTGAAACTCGACATATTCTTCTCTCATCAAACCATCAACAAGAACAGGCCAAAACGATGCCAATTGTTGACTACGAATTGCATAGATAAGCAATTGTTGAGTCAATTGTTCGAGAAGATGAAGTTCGTTGTCAAATGACTGAAATTCATTCATTGAAAATCATTTCTTGATCTACGAGAAAATATCTTTGTTTTTTACTTGTAAACATTTCTTAATGGTTGTTTGTTCTTCATCTGTTTGTCCTAAGGATAACACTGGTTTATTCCAATGAGTTTGAAAATAATCTTGATCGAAGATTTTCTTCAAAACGAAACGAAAAATGAAAGGATTTTTATTGAATTTAGAAATTCTACTGGATAAAGATTAGCAAGCGAACTAAGAAGAAATATGGATTTCGTTCCATCTTCATTTGCTTGCCAATTTGTTGGCAAAAGATCTTGAATACGAGGCAAAATATCCTTTTTAAACGATTTTCGACCGGCCTGAAAACAAAAAATGGAATCGAAAATCGTTGAAAATTCACTCTTACCCATTTAGCTAGTTGAATGATCGACGCATCGACAAATGTTCGCAATCGTCGACGTGTTTCCTGCGTACGAATCAAGAGTAGATCAGGAAGAATCTTCGGCAACAAATCAGATAACTAAAAGCAGAGAATTCAAGTTCGTGCAAAAGAAAAAAAAACAACACAACGAACATTTGCATCCTTTTCTGTGAAAGCCAAAGCGATGTAGGCGAGTACACGGCCGATTCGAACGTTTTTTGCATCCTATAGAAAACGTGATGATCTGAGAGCAAAAGGAATTTTCACTTCGTACTTCAACACCCGTTTCTTTTCTTGTTGTTAATTTGCTTTGAACTAACGATAGAAGTTCGTCAGCTGACGGGACATTCAGTTCATTATTCGGTAAATTAGCAAGCTGAAAGAGAATCAATATGTATAATTGAAGGTTTTTTTTTGAAGGAGATACGAACTGTGCCAAGACTTGCAGCGTAACCAATACGAGCACATTTACGATTCGATACGAGACCTTTGACTAATCGTGAAATCGTGTAATCGACTTGTGTTGACAAACTCTAAACAAAGAAAACCCATAAAAATAATTGCGCAAAATCGAAATCGGTGAAAATACCTTTCCATTATCATCGTTTGTTGACAAGGTTTTCAATGATTCAAGTAATTTTTCCATGCCCTGTTGACGGGTATGAATATCGAAATCGGATAATTCCCAATAAACGTCCATTGATAGTATCTAGAATCACGAAATTTATGTTTAAATATCAAAATTTTTAAACAAATGATAGAATATTCTTGGCGATCATCATCATTTTTACTTTACTACTGCACATTCTCGTCGAGTGGCAATACTAACCAATCGTTATGAACTTGATCAATAGAAACCAATAAAAATCGATACTAAACAGATGGACTACTGGCGGTAGTGTCGATGAGCGCCATCTTGTCGAGCTTTTTTCTTTCTCGCTCGAAAACATATTCTATTTAAAGAGTTTTTTTTACGAAATTTTATTAAGAAAAAACTTTGTCATTATCAGTCTTCAATCGAACGATATTCTCAGCTAAGAAATCGAACCATTGTTGTAGATAAATCTTGTCTAAACTTGGCATTTTTATTGTCGAAATAGAACGATAATATTCTTCAGTTGATATCTGACGTTGTTCATCAAATGTATTTGTGTTTAATAATTCTACGAGAGTTTCAATCGAATCGCCTTCATTACTAATAGTTCTCAATTTTGTTTGCCATTCAATGAATGATACACTATTCAAATTGATACCATTTCGATGTATTGTTTCAGTAATATCTGTGAATGATATTTCCTGATTTGAATTAGCAATATGATAGATTTTTCCATTGATATCACATTGATTCATACTCAAATAAACGATACTTTTAGCAGTGAAATCAACTGGAAGAGCATACAGACGAGCTTTTGTTAATATTTCAGGATAGCTAACAGTTTTAATAATAGCAGATAGAATCAAAGTATAAAGATCATTTCGATTGCAGGCACCTGTTTTTGTACTTGCACATATCGATCCAAGACGATAGATAACTACTGGCAAACCCATTTGACCAGCTCGATTTATTAATTTCTCTGCCACCCATTTACTTTGTGAGTAACCATCGATTAATCGTTCTGGTGATATTTTGTCAATCGACACTTCAGTATTCACATCCGGTGATAAAACACTAATCGTCGATATATAATGAATCGGTATACAAGTTGATTTATATGCAGCTAATCGAATAATCTCTCGAGTACCAACAACATTTGTATCGTAAAGTCTACTATAAGGCATAACAAAATTAACTGCTGCACCACAATGATAGATAACATCAATTTGATTTGCTAAAGATTCATATGCTTCAGTTTCCAATCCAAAGCGAACTTTTGATAGATCACCTTCTAAAGGAATGATTCGATTTTGATAATCGTCATTCCATATTCTATAGAATTGCATAGTTTCTCGTATACGTGCGTAAGGATTTGCTTTCGAATCACCTCGTACGAGACAGATGAATTTGCATTTCGACGGATATGTTGAAAGTAATTCAGCCAACAGAAAGGCACCGACAAAGCCCGTTGTTCCCGTTACAAGAATCACTGAAGCCGATGAAACGGTATCTTTTTGTTTTCCAATAGAAATATGCAAATCCATTTGAGAATCGTTCAATAATTGTGCTACATCCGATTGAGATATTGTTGCAATTGATGAAGAACTTTGAATAGTCGTCACAAGTTGTTCTAATGTTACATTCGGTTGTAGAAGTAGATTCAAAGGTACAGATATTCCTAAATCATTCTCGATAATACGAGATAAACGTACAGCTGCCAATGAATCTCCACTCGTCGGAATAAAAGCATGATCATGATCGTCTGTTGCTAAAGATTGTCCTGTTTTTGTTTCGATGACTTGTTTCAATTGTTGTTCGATTGTTTGACAATTTTTCAATCGTTCAGCATAATGTGCAGCTATTTTATAACGACAAGGTTTCATTGTCGATGTTAAACGACCATTTTCAGGTGTGAATGGTTCGAAATCAAGGACCAATCGTGATGGTATTTCATGTTTTCGAAGTGATTCTTTTTCGCCTATAGCTTGTAAATCTCGTAGAATAGCAAAACATAATTGAGGAGCTGGATTATTTGTATCGATCTTGTCGATATGATGTTCTAATGCAAAACTTTGTGTATATTCTCGATTGAGTACAATTACAGCTGCAACAGAATCTGCGAGTAGATCACCGTGAATGTAGATTTGTTCGACAAAAGGACTTTGAATGAAAATACCTTGTAGAAATTCCGGTGAGACGAATTGTCCTTGTGAAAGTTTGAAAAAATTCTTCTTTCGATCTATAATTTGCAATGTTACTGCACCATATTTGTTAGTACGCGTTTCTACAATATCTCCAGTACGAAAATACCCATCCTCTGTAAAAGCTGTTTGAGTTTCTTCAGGATTATTTATATATCCAGTGAATAGTTCTCCTGTTTTAATGACGAGTTCACCACGAGGATAAGGTTTATCATCAGTTGTATAGCCCATTTCGGGTACAGATACGAGACGATAAGGTAGACGAGTTTCAACGATATTATCCGTTGCTATACTTCCACATTCTGTCGATCCATACGATTCATAAATAGTACATTTCTTAAAGCAACGCTTTATAAAATCCAATATAACTGGACTAATCATTGCGCCACCAACAGTAATTGCTTTACATCGTATTGGTACAAGTTTAGAAAATTGTAGTAGAAGTCTTTCTTCTTCTTTTGCACGTTCAAGAGGTGTTAATTGATCACTCACTAATGATAATGCAACTTTAAATTCAGCATAGATTTTATTCCATATAGCTGGCGTTGTAGAAAAACCATTAGGTCGAACGAGAGCTAACTCTTCCATGAAACGAGACATATCACCTGTTGAAAATCCTGTACGTCCTCCGCGAAAAAACGTTCGAAGGATAGCATCTCGCTCACTAGCCCATGCTAATGGTTCATAACAGAAACCGACTTTCTCAATCAAATATGGGACACACCACTCAGATATCGAAGCGATATATGTCATTTCAGATATCATAGCACCTTTAGGGAATCCTGAACTACCACTCGTATAAACTATAGTTAGACATTGATCGATTTCAGTTGCAACAGGATCATATTGAGTAATAGTACCACGAATTTCAATATCACCCATATAATGAACTGATACAGAACTATCCGATTTTATATCTAGTTTAGTATAATAATAATTAGCAGAAGTACGTAAAAATCAACTTTTTCTAATTACCTTCAAGTGATTGAGAAATAGGATCCATGCAAACAATATGCTGAAGTGATGAACATTCTTTAGATAGATGAATAAATTTCGATAGCATCTGTGCATCGCAGACAACTACTGTGATTTTAGTATTATTGATAATATACGCAAGTTCACGATCATTAAACAAGCAATATATCGGTACACTAATAATATTCTGAAAAATACATGCAAAATCAGTAATCACCCATTCAGGTCGATTTGCTGCACAAATTGCTAGATAATTGAGTGGTTCAATTATACTTCTTAAACCGTGCCCAAAGTTTTCCGCTCGTTCACGTACGGTTCTATATGTCAACCATGAGTATGTATCGGCATACAATGAAGGATTCGATTTATCTACGTCACGCGTACCAAGACAATATCGATCAGGATACATAGCTGCTGATAATTTAATACCGCTTGCAATTCTGATTTGACAAAATTCCTCCAAACCTTCGGTTTCTTCATCACCAAAAGCTAATAAACGTATTAAACGATGAGGATGTGGGGGCTCAAGTGTTTGCATACACGTCTCACAAAGATCATAATTAAGACATTCAAGACAATTAAAACGAATTTCGCCATGTTTTAAATTACGCATGCAACCATCGCAGCACCAAAAACTTGGTTTTCCTTCGCTCATATTGATCTAAAAAGATAATTTCATAACTCTATGTAACTCTTACACGTGTACAGCTTCACTTTTTCATATATTTATATATTCTGAGTGCGTGAAAGAATGCAAATCATGAGTCATCATTTTAACATATGATGACTTGTCAGGATTTCTAAATAAAGTAGTTTACTTGATATCTATTCCGACTAATTTTATTACAAATAGATCATTTCAAAATATGTATAACAAAAAAAAATATACTATTAATTAATTTATTATTATTATTTGCTGCATCGTATTTGGTGAATAAATAAATTAGCTTTGGGTAAAAGAATTTGACAATTTGGACAATTTACTTCAGTTGCAGATGATTTGATCGGTAGAGATGATTCTTGTGAATTTATTTCGACTGGTTTGACATCTGTTATTGATGATATTGGATTTGTTTTCTTGAAAAATCTATCAATAGTTCCATTTTTCGGTATAACAGAAGTCGTAGTAGTTGCAGTTTTCTTTTTTTTCTTGATCGGTGACGAAACTAGATGCATTCAAAAAAAGAAACAACATTTCATCGATACTTTTCATTGAACTTTATATTTTACTTTGACTGCTAGTTGATGATTGACTAGCTTTGTCTGATGTCAACTCATTTGTAGTTCGTTTTTTTGTACTTTTGGATTTATAATTTTCCGGTTCTTTTACTTTTTCAAATTGACCACCACAACGTCGTGTATGTTCATCTGAAAAAAACAGAAACGAAAGATAATTCGAATTATTCTTATTTGAATTCTAAAAGAACATCTTACCCCACCATCGATCTTTATTCGAAGGTGCTCGATTCATTGACCGTTTAACATAACCATAATACGGTTTCCACTGACGACATGAGCCTGTACATCGCCACCAATGTCCATGTAAATGATCGTATTCATCATGAAAAGAATGATAGACCTTACATGCATAAAATAATTTAAAAAAAAAACAACAATTCATTGGAAAACTCAGAAATTACAGTGATATTCGCACCAGTTGCATCGTTAATTCGTACCATATGTTTGAGAAATTCAGGTCCATGACCATCACGATCCTAGATCGAAATTCAATTGAATAAATTCAAAAATCTTCAATTACTTTATTATTATGAGTAACAAAGAGATAAGCATGAATCATTTCGTGCTAAAACATAATTTGAAAATAATTTTCCTTTTCTTTGAAGCAAAATATTTACGAGTAAAGTTTCGACAAGATCTTTTCGTGGTCGTAATGTCAAATAACTCGCACTAAGTGCAATTCGACATTCACCACCACGTCTATAATAACAAATGCCAGCACAACTAAAAAACAAACACGATAATCCTTAATTGAAACGATGAAACGTTTGCATTACCGTGTCATCCTTTTACTCCATTCGACATAAACACTGTCGAGTTTTTGATAGAAAAATTGATGATTAAATTGTTGAAATAGAACGTAAATATCAGGATTTGGATCGATTAATTCCCATTGTTTATCGACAACATTCATCGGATGAATCTAAACTCGATTAGGAAAAACGACATGAAGATCGATTTGTTTTTTTTTATGAACCTGCATAATTTTATTAAAATCTTCTTGATCATTCTCTTTTTCTTCTTTATTCAATTGATCGTGTAATTGAAGTGCAAGAAGAAAATCTTCATCGTTACTTTGTTCATTAAATTCACTTTCCAACGAAGACGTTACCGATTCGAAATACGCCATGAATATCAAAGAAAGAAAATCAAAAACAACAAAAAAACACATATACATAGGATATGAGTCATCGACAAATGACGAGAAACCGTTAGATTCGTTTGTTAGTTTTTATTTGTTTCAAACTACTTCTTTGTTGAGACCAAATGAACGGTCGGAGTGAGGCAAAAAGAAACACATGAAAATTGAAAGATAAATATTCTATCTTTCAAAGAAGACCATAGAACATCAACAACAAGAGACAAGCAAATACAAAAACAAAGAAAAGAACATTAAATAATAATACAGATAGTAATCAAGTTATCTTCTTGGATTTTTTTTTCCATTCTCTTTCTTTCTCATCTGACTAGAATGACTTCGAAATTGAATTGATGGAATGAAAACTAAATCAAAACAAGAAAAATAGAGATCTATGCACTGCGAAAAAGTAACGAAGACAATCAGCAGTGATGATAAATCGTGTGTGTGTGTGTTTTTCGAATGATAACTGACTTGAATCGTTTTCAAGAAATAAACAGTGAAGAGAGAGAAAATAAATACACGAAAGGTCTCTCGGTTTGTTTTTTGTTCAATGGTAATTTAAATAACCGTATTTTCAAGCGCATTTGCTGTTCGATCTTGTTGAAAATCTTCTTTCATAATATGTAACATTTGATGATCATTAAATAAATTATTTTCATGCGTAATAAACGTACAAAATTGACATCGATAGAGTTCATCGTCTGTTTTCAATAGATTATGATGAACAACATGTTGTTCAAATGTTAAACGATTCGTATTTGTATATGGACATGATGAACAATAGAAAATCGATGTGTCAATTGAATGTGTATTATTATTATTCGAATTATCTTCTTGCTTAATACCATTTTCATGAACTAGAAGACAAAACGAATGTCAACATTTCAAAAGTTTGAAATCATCGAAAAACGAACGTACTCAACCATTTTTTGATAATGACAATTGCATCATGTGATTTTATGACTGTTAACGGTTCGAGAACGTTGGTTAACGAAGCTAGATTACTGCCATGAGTTGATACCATATGTTTTCGAATTGTATTACGCCATTTTGAGAGAAAGAAACATTGTGAACATTGAAAACCGCCACCGTCATCACCCGA
>ERZ781399.1233-NODE-1233-length-23288-cov-4.153747_pt1 | contig 23288 bp, 20 predicted proteins | sample MGYA00511014_ERZ781399 | MGnify/ENA primary metagenome ERZ781399 (study PRJEB29847, sample SAMN06458254) | wastewater metagenome | isolation source: Wastewater bioreactor | place: South Africa: Cape Town | study: EMG produced TPA metagenomics assembly of the...
TATCGAAAAATTAGATCATCAAGGAATGGATCTAATCGAAAAACTGAATCTGCAAGATTTCCATAAATATCTTCGATCAACAGACAATACCATCTGCGGACGATATCCAATTAGTCTTTTACTTGCTGTAAGATCGAATTAATAATTTTGATGTGTCTTTTGAATTTTCTTTTCAGACGATTGAACAAGCAAAAAAAGTCGTTCCTGCATCGCAACTACCGAATTTTTTCATGCAATTTGTCAAATATGCTCAATCAAGTCGAGTCAAAAAGTCCAATGATTCGAGTGTTAGCTATGCTTCAGCTGTTTTAACTCTTGTTGAATAAACTTTTCCTTCTTTTTTTTTTCATTTATTTAACATAAACTTACTAATGAGTTGAAAATAAATATATGCGGCTCGTCTTCTTCTTTTTTTGTATCTTTAATCTCGAACAAGGATTAATCTATCTCTTTTATTCTTCTCTCTGAACATATTTCTTCATTCAGTTGGATAGATGAATCAAGGTAAGTAGTTGTTTTTTTTTATCTCCTTGTCTTAGTATATTTCGAGTAAAACAAAGCAACGAAAAAATAAAATGAGAAACAAAGCGCATGACAACGAAAGACACTGCCCAAACAGAGAAGGAAAAAGAAAAAAAAATGATTATTACAACATAGAGTAAGAAATTCACAAGAAAGAAAGGGAGAAAAATGAAAATGAGATTGTTATTAAAAAGAAACACTTTATTTTGGATGATGAGTGCCACCATTATTATGTATTCTCATATGCCGATTAAGATTACCCGATTGAGAAAAACGTAAACGACACAATGAACATTCGTATGGTTTTTCTAGAAGATAATTTATGATCAAAAGAATATACGTAAAAAAAAGATTTCTTTTCGTTTACCTCCGCTGTGTACTCGCATATGTTTCGTTAATGTTGAACTATCCGAAAAAGCTTTTCGACAATATTTACATTGATAAGGTCGTTCACCCGAATGTGTTCGCATATGTGTTGTAACAGATGAACTTTGTGAAAATTTTCGTCCACATATATCACATGAAAATGGTTTTTCACCTGAATGTGTACGTAAATGTGCGGTGAGATTAGCAGCTTGAGTAAATGCTTTCGAACATTTATCGCATTTGTATGGCTAAAAAGAAAAAAACAAGAGAGTCATCGAGTGAATCGTTTGAATTAGCTCGTACTTTTTCTCCTGAATGAGTTCGTAAATGTGTTTTGAGTGTACTTGGTCGAGCATAGATTTTTCCACAGATTCGACAACGATTTATTCGACCTTCGTTTGCTTTCGGATTTGTTGGCGGTTTCGACGTTGACCAATGTCTACAAATCATCGATATTTACAAAAAAAAACAGAATATTTTCTTTTTGTCTTACGATCGTTTTTCATTAGTATTCATTGGCGTTGCTGTTGCGGTCGATGTTGTCGGGAAAAAGTCACAAAATTTTGTGAGATCTTTGTAATCATAATTCGCAGCTGCAGCTGAGAGAAGCATCGCTTGTTTAGCTGCCGAATCATTTGGTAGATATGCTGACGAACGTGAAGTTTTCATTTCAGGCGAATGATTCGCAAATGGATAATGTGAACTCGCTGCCGGATTGTAGAATGTTTCGTAAGGTGAACTAGTAAAATTTGTTGCATTGCCATTCGATCCGTAGCCTGTCGAATATTGGATACTGTGTGAGTTGATATTCATCGAAACATTGACATTCATAGGCGTCGATAGACTCAACGCGGATTGTAAGGCTGCAGCAGCATTTTCAGGTTTGATCGATGGAGAACTTGTGCTAGCTGACGGAGGTGAATGGTGATGAACCATGTAAGGCGAATAGGTGCCTGCTGATGCAGCATAGGAATCGATGGCTGCAGCTGTAGCTGCGTCGGTGTAATAGGACGATGTTGGATCATAATGATGATGTGAATCAGGAAAACGAAACGGTGGATATTCATGCGTATGTGAATGATGATCACGCCAAGGAGAGATAAAAGTTCTATTAGGAAAAGAAGAAATATGAAATTGGATTTGATAAAGATCTTCTAATGATTTTTTTTTCTTCTTCTTGTTTTCTTTTTTTTTCACAGATTTCAATCGTGAACTTACCCATCGAACGATGAAGGATCGGCAGCACGCCACAATGATGATGAAACATCGGCTGTAGCCGAATCCATGCCAATGCGATTTACTGCTGTCATTATGTTTTAGAGATTCAAAGACTACTACTTCTACTAGTTTGGCTTATGTTGTCGTTGCAATTATTGCATGAAAACACAATCTTTCTCTCCTTCTTCTTCTTCTTCTGTTTGTATTAGAACTTCGTCGTTCGTTTTTTTTTCTCTCTTCTCTTATTCTTTTGTGCAAGAAGAAACCTTTGCAGTTATTCGTTCGAATCCCATGCATAATCATGAGAGAGAAAACGAGAGAGAGAGAGGGAAAGAGAGAGATTACAATCTCCTTCTCTCCTACCGTTCGGATGAACCGAACCTATTAGAAGCGAGCAATATTTTTTTTAATGATGTTGTTCGATACACCAGTCAAACAAGATGATTGTTATTCTTTTCTTATTTGCTTTTCGCAATTGGTTAAAATAGAAAATTGTCCAATAACGAATCAGAATGAACGAGCGAACGAGCGAACGAACGAACGAAAAAGAAGAAAAGGTATCCTATCCAATCAAGATTTGTACGTGTCTATGAATTCTTTTTTTTAATATTATTATTGAAATGCATGCAAGTAACACTTGAATTAGTAACAAGCACTTTTCATCGTCTTTCTTTCTTTTTTCTTCATCGTTCTCGAAGAAGAAAAAAAGTCTATCTTATTTCATTTAATTCGCTTTTAATATTTGTTTTTCCTTCTTTCAAAACTAATCGACATACGTACGACAAGACGAAAGAAAGAAGACGAATATTCTCATCAATTTTTTTCTTCTTCTGTTTTCAAGAGTATTTGTTTAAAATGCACTCGTACAATCATACTGTACTGTTTTTCTATGAATCTCTAGTGTATATATATATTTATATGAATATGTGTGTGTGTTCTTTGACTTTGAACATGAAATCAAAAAAAAAGACAAAAGCGACGTGCCGTTTCTAGCAATCGATCACGATTGCAATCAATGCATAAAAATAAGAATAATATACATATATAATGTTAACAGAACAAAAGAGAGGACATTCAATTAAGACTGTACGAGAACAGAACAAGATATCATTGCTTGAAACAGATCAATCAATGACATTGAATAAATAAACAAAAATCGATTTGCTCATGTTTTCTTTAAAAAGAAATGTACACCTGTGTTAGTATTTCTTACCGAGCTGACGAATCTGGCAGACGATAGGTTAAATCTGTGTTGAGATAGAATTTCGGATGAATATAATTTGTCATTTTTGATGTTTGTTGATGCACTCACTAGTCGAATAATTCTCTCAAACGAATGGGCGACGATGATGCTGATTGAAGAGCTTCTTATGTAATTTTTGAAATTTTATTGAAACCTTAGTCTATCATCAGTGTTGAAGAAAGAGCGCGGCAGAGAGGGAGAGCGATAAAAATGCATCGAATGAGACCACTAAAGTTCATTTTTATCCGTGTTAAAAAAAAAAGAAAAAGAACATCAAATTTTCAAATATAATCTTTCATTTAAAACGACAGTCCATTTATAGAATAAACATTATTTCAACATTAAAGAACTATGCGATTTATTCTCTATGTACGAAGGTTGAACATTATCGTCAACAGAAGCCAATTCGAGATATATATATATATATATATACGTATACGTATACACATTAGAAATACCAGACACCTGATTATCAGTAAAGGATGCATTGCGTTGTAATAAGACTGATGTATTTACAAGACTTCATCCACTCAATTTCATGTATGTCTTCATTGGTCGGATCGAGGTACATATGACTAGGAGAAAAATGATTACTTTCGACTCGTGTGCATCTGACTGTCTTCGATAAATGATGAGGAAAAGAAAAATAGAAATTGATATGTCAATAAGAAAAGCAAAAGTATTGCTTGTTATTTTTCTTGTGTTTCGTCGTCTTTTGTATATTTAGCAAATAAAACTCGAAAAAAAAACACAAGTGAAGATTTCTATGTTTTCACTCGGCAAGTCTCGTTCAAAATGGCTTTTCAAAGATAATAACTGACAAAAACTTGTTTTTCTTTTATCAATCTTGAATAAGATCAAACTTTTGAATTCGATAGTTCCAACAATCAACCACATACAAGTTATTCTTGTGATCAAATGATAAACCTTTAGGATTTTTAAATTGATTTGATTCTTGTCCAGTACCATTTCCACCAGCAACAGGACGACCTTCGTTTGATCCTGGTGGCCAGCACATAATTCGATCATTGCCACAATCGGCAACATAAACATTGCCGAGATCATCTACGATTACTCCGTGTGGTTGATCTAATTGTTTCAAACTATTTCCTCTTTTTTGTCCGCCAGCAATAACAACACCTTCTTTTGCGTCTTTCTCCCATTTCATCACTCGATGATTGTAACGATCTGCGACATAAATTGTTTCATTTCGATCAACAAAAATATTTGTTGACTGATTGAATTGATCACATCGATTTCCTTTTCCATTTCCACCTGCAACAACTGTTCCTTCTCGTTCACCATTTCTCCATCGTTTCACTTCATTTTTTCTCCAATCCGACACATACAAATCTCCATTAGTATTCATCATTAATCCATAACAATTAATATCAGAATACATGATTTCTGGATTTCGATCATCGTCTAATGGCCATCGAACAACTCGTTCATTACCATAATCACAAATAATCAACGAGTTCGTTCGAGTATCAACAATAACATCAGTCGGATAGCTCAATTGATCAATTCGATTTCCTTTTTTATTTCCACCAGCTATGATTTCACCAGTGTCGTCACCAAATCGCCATTTAATAATGCGATGATTTTTATTATCAGCAATATAGATATGTTGTTGATCATCATCGACATAGATTCCTTCAGGCCAATGAAATTGATTCAGTTGTTCACCTTCTCCATTTGCTCCGGCAATGGTAGTTGCATTTTGTTTCCATTTTAGACCTGTTTGTTCTTGATGCACTATTATTTCAGGTGTTGAGGGCGTTGTTTTGTTTGATTTAAATTCAATTGATATTCGATCCCATATCGTTTTCTTATCGAAATCTCTATGTTCAGCCGCTAGTTTACCTAGCTCGTCACATAATTCACCAGTTAACGGATCATCTGAAGGAAGATCAATCAAGAGACGATGAAGACATTTTTCTGCTAAATCATTTCTTTCCATATCTCCTAAAATATCAGCTAAAATCTGCACATTCATTTGTTCTTGGGCAATTTTTAGTCTTTTGTAACTATGAATTTGTTCTAATTGTTTGTCGTCATCAGATACTAAAGTCATTTCAACGGTTGACAATTGATTTTTACTATTAAATGTCATATTTTCGACGTAGAAAATTGATCCGACCATAAACAAAACTTCTTCGTCTGCAATATGTGCAAATGGTTTTGCCGGAGCAGCACTATTTGGATCCGCTTTGATTACAAATAAGATTTTCTCAGTAGTTTCCAACGATTCTGCATGATCAAAAAGATAAATTGCTTTGGAATAGTTCGTAGTTGTTGAAACGAATGAATTAATAGATATGAATTGATTGACAGATTTTTTTAGAGAATTGAGATAGTCCTGTGAAACAATTTGTGTTCGATAAACTTTTTGAATTTGTTTGCATTGATTTAATTGTAATTGTTTTTGAATATCAGTAATAATTGAACGACACAGAAATGTCCAATAAATATTTTCTGTGCTCAAAACATAGTTCAATATCTTGTAGAAGAAACATTCTTTTGTGTACCATTGTAGAACTTTATTTGATCGATATGTTGTTTGACATTCTTGGATTTGATTTAGTTCGTATGAATTTTGTTTATATTGATGTTTTAATAGTCGAATTAATTCATGTTTATCATCAATAGAGAATTTTAATTTGAGAAGACAATCGAGTAATGTTTGAGAAAAGATAAATTTTGTATTGAATTCGTTATTCGATTGTTTGTCAGGGAAGAATATATCTATTGGTAGTTGTTCGTCAATGATTTTGAGAATTTGATAGTCTGCATTAATTTTCGAATTTAATTCATCTGAATTCGTAAAAATACCTTTGATCTATGCAGATAAATTGATTATTTAAAACGAAGAAAAAAGATTTACTTTCGAATAATTTGAAGCCCACTTTTCATTCTCTTCTTTATTCATACAAAAAACATAGATTGATATAATTTTAGACATAAGATGAATATTTGGAACAATTTTTCTTCCTAACTGACCAGTTACAATCAAAATCAATCGAGATTTCACCGAAGTTTCAATAAATTGTTGGCATTGTTCAACATTTTGAAATTTATTCACATGATTAAAGATTGAAACCAGTTTTTCTTCAGCTTTTTTACCTTTCGTAAGATTCGGATAGAGCCAAACAAGACCGAACGTATGCAATATCTTATCATCTTCGATAATATCTTCATCAATTTCAGTTAAATGAACAGTATACGAACCATCATATCCTTTCACTGGATTTTCTTTAACTTGAAATCGTGTTCCAGATCTCAAGATAATTTCCTCCTCATATTCATATGCCGTATATCCTGAAACTATTCGACCATTCATAATTTCCATTAAGAATACAGTCGATTTTTCAGCATTCTTAATAAATCGTTGGATAACATCATTCCTCAACGAGCAAGAATTCACTGTCCACCAAGTAAATTTTTGATTATGAATAAAACTTTGACCGATATCCAATGGAACACCTCTCCAGACGATTTCGTTGAGTGTTATTGGTAAAAGATCCAATGCTGAGTCAAATAGTCTTAAATATGAAAACCAAATTTTGACTGCTGAAGGATTTTCTGATCGTAATGCTTGATTTAAAACATGATACAGACTGGTTTTGTTCCATTCCATTGTATAAATATAGATCGAAGCTGATTGATCTTTTGATAAGCCATGTTCATTCGGAAAATGACAATGATCTTTTGCTGTTTTTACATGATCCGATAAATTGTCTATTTGTGATTGAATCGGTTGCAATGCTTCTTCGATTGAAATGAGTTTTTGTTGTCGAAAACCGAAAATTGGTGAAACAGGTTTGAATTCACGATCAATGTCACTGAAACGACTCATCTGGACGAAAAATCTTGAAGAAATTTTGAAGAATTTAATCACGCATATTTAATATAAGATGCTGAAAAGAAAACAAATTTGTTTTTTTTTCGTGGCTTTCTTTCAAATTCAATGTAATTTACCTGAAGCAAGAAAAGTATAAGTATAATGATACAAAAAAAAGAGCGATTCGCATTGGGGTGATTTTCAACTAAATTTTATCAAAATCATACTATTGACACAAAAACAAAACTATTCGCTTGTTCAGTTCATTTTGTTTTATATTCTCGTTTTATTAATGAAAAAAATAAACAATAAACATATATTCGGTATTATTCTATAAAAATAAAAAAAACTATTCAGTTTTTATATGTACATATAGTAGAAGATAACAAGCCAATTATTCAATGAAATTCTTTGTAAAATATCAGTTTGGTTCGTGGTAAAAAAGCTTTGGTAATATCTTCTGTTGTTACTGGACCAGTTGTTCTTGTTTCTGCTACTTGCTCTGAATAATCTGTCATTTTATGAAATTAATTGATTGACTTCAAGATTCGCTTTCTTTCGAATTTGATACCTTTTGGGTGAAAATGAGATCATATTTATACGAAATCCATTGTGAGAAGTTTCCATGAGTTTGCACAGTCAGTCCTTTTTGTTTATTCCAACTTACATCATATTGGTAAATACCAATTCGTTTTCATCAAAACATACAAAACGAAACGTGCAATACATACGATTAAGCGTGTAAATATGCACTCCGTCATAATCCAATAATAGAAACAAACGGTTCTCCTTAAATAGCAAGGCAGTATTTGTTTATGCACACCACAATCAATAATAAGAGATAATGCTAGTAGTAGTTTTTTTTCCAAGTTACCTAGAAAATACGTCATAAAGCTTGAAATAAGATAAATGTCCTCATTCATACAGAAAACGTAAAATGATATGATTTGCTACATGTGATGAATGTTGAGGAACGATTTCTTAATCTTTTATTGTTTAATAGCAATGAAAATAAACCGATCATTTGTAGAAATTCGGTGAATAGATTTCAACAAATATAACGTTAATAAACAATGTAGGTTTTTGTTTCATTCTGTTCCAAAACTGTAGATGTCATCAGAAAAAAACCCAAATATTTCGAATAGACCGGCGTTGGAAATTTCATTTTTATGACTAATCCACAATGGCTGCCTTTTTCTTCATTTTTTCTTTTTCACTTTCGCAATTTGTCGTAAACTAAAGTTCAGGAGATTTACAATGAAAATATACATTCAATACTGTCTTGGAACTGCTCAAACATACCAATTTGATGTCGATCGTTGTACAACAATTAAACAATTGAAAGAAAAACTACTTCAAAAACTAAATACTAATAATAATGCAGATATGGACACATTGTATTTTCTTCAGAAAGACACAGAATTCTTTGATGAAACTGCAACATTAGAAGATTATGAAATCGAAGATGAAACAATCTTACAAGCAGTTAAACCGAATTCTCGTAGTTCTTTTGGTGGAAGACGATTTGCGGATCTTAGTAATGACCAAGGATTAAAGAAGATTGCATGGGCAAAAGCAGCTCCAGAATGGAGAATAGCTCCACGTGGATTATGTTTAGAAGGAATATGTAACAATGAAACATGTAAAGCTTTCAAACAGACTGTGATTATTCCAATTGGATACAAACGATTCGATATACTCGTTGATTCAAATAGTAAGACAAGTTACTGTCCTGTATGTAAAAAATACGTTGATCCAGAAAGCTGTAGTTTCAATAATTGTTGGTGGAAATTTGAAGGTAAAAAACAAGACAAACCAGGTGACGAACCAAAATCATGTTCCAGTAATTGGCGAATGGCTGATGATGCCTATCATTGTTTTGATCAAGAAAAAAGTGGTTTAGTTTCATGGAGACAATTGATTATAGAAACTGTTCAAAACAAACCGAAATCATAGATTTTATTTTTATTGAGTTACGTAAGGTTGTTTTCTATTTTGTCGGAAATTCATATATAATCATTCTTACGCTAACCTCCTATTTTTTTTAATTGACGGCTTATTTTTATTCAATTCGATTGATTAACCTCATTTCTAACCCGACGAAACGGAAGTCTTTCAAAATATCTGTCTAATTGAAATTATTCTTATCTCTTTTTTGAAGTGAATAATTATAATCAACATAATATAAAGAAAAGCACTGAAGTGTACTGTTATTTTCCTTTTCCGTACTCTAATATAATCAAGTATATAAAGCAATACCATTTCAAAATTACAGAGAAGTCATCACGCTATGTCGTACAATTATTCGTTGATTATCGATGAAGAACTCTCTCGTGACGATCCCTTGTTTTGGAGTCGTCCCACACCAGTCAATTGCGATGTTATTCGAATCTTAGGCATTTTTCTATGTATTGGAGCCATTATTGGCATTGTTTGCAACGGTGTGCTATTCTATAGTTTTGTTCGATACAAACCTCTTCGATCTCCTCCGAATATATTTGTTATGTTCATGGCTGCGATCGGTTTATTTGCATCATGTACGATTTTACCATTAACTGGCACGTCATCGATCTATTGTCGTTGGCTATATCAACGTTCCGGTTGTGAATTAAGTGCAATCATTGCATTTCTCTACGGATGTTCAAGTTCATATTTATTATGTGGAGTTAGTTTAAGTCGATGTTATATTATCATTCGACCAATTCAAGCTAAAAATGTCACGGTAACAAATTGAATAAAATATAAAATTCTAAATTTTAATTTACATTTCATCAGGTACAAAAATGTGTGATTATTTCATTGATTGCTATCGGTCTCGCTATGATTTGGACTCTATTGCCTATATTCGGATGGAATGAATACACAATGGAGGTTATTAAGATGAAAAAAAATACAATTATTATCTAATATTTCGTTTTTCCTTCTCTAGGGAGTACGCACGTCATGTTGTATCAATTGGTATGATCGTCGTCCATCATACATTGGCTTTCTATTTTTTTTATTTATTGCTGTTTATTTAATTCCATTGTTGATTCTCGTCACAACGAATACGATTACTTGGTCTGGATTAAAACGTATGCGTCAAAAAGTAGAAAATGGAATGCAAGTAGTTATGAATCGAAGACGTATCGAAATGGAACGACGAATACTTCAGAGTACAAAAATTTACTCTTTCGATAGACACAATTTACTCTTTATCTCCTATTTTAGGTATTCTCATTACAACTGGTGGTTTCGTTTTTACTTGGACACCGTATGCTATCACTTTATTTGTATCGGCATTTCGAGGCAAAGATTATGCTATTCCACCATTAGTCACATTTTTCTGTGCTTGTTTTGCCAAAACATCTGTCATATGGATTCCATTACTCTATATGAGTACATCAACACAATTTCAATTACATATTGTCAATCGTCAGTCATTCGATCAACCAAATTAATAAACTCAAATAAATAGTTTGTGAATTTATTGAATTTCATACGAAGACATTTATAATAAACTCGACATAAAAGAATGATTACAAATAAGAAATATGATCACGAGTATGACCTCGATAGAATAAGTCGTTCTTTTGTTCATGATATCCATTCGTATTTCCATTTTTGATCGATAGTTGACTTTTTTGTTCATCATTTTCATTCTGCAATTGTTGCTGTTGTTGTTGCAAAGGCCAATAATCTTCATTCGGTTGTTGTTTTTCATCATAATCAATACCTGTAATTGATATTCGTAAATTTTTTCTCATGATATCACGTATATTTAAATTCAATCGTTTCGAATCAATTTTTGCTTTTAATAAAAATTCAAAAAATGCAATGACCATGGCTAAACCCAAGCCAACAATGAGCACATAGAACATGCCAGCCACATTTGCTAGATTCAAAGCTGCACTTTGTTTTGCATCTTTCGTTGCAATGTTTGTACATTCACTACGTTCGTAATACCATTTGTGTTTCAATCGTTCGAGAAAACCGTCTTCGATTAATTCTAAAACGGCGATATTGACTGCTTCTCGTAGATCGGAACCGAGTGGTGTGCCAATACCGTAACCTTTTGCATCGATATTCTCTCCCACACGCATCGTATCGCAAGGAAAACGTTCGTTAACATATTCGTTCAATGTTGATTCGAGAAGAAACGCATATTTACCTTTGGATTGACGAACTTTCTCGAAACCTTTACTATTATTCGAAACGAACACTTCACTTTGATGTGCTTGCATAAATTTCCACATTTTTTGAAATGTTGTTAATGTTGATTTCTTGAAAAAGTTCTCCGTCGAACCACCACCAACAACACCATATTTAATTTCAGTTTGATTAGCTAAATCTTCGACAGTTTCAATTGGTGTTACTAGTTTTTCGACAGTTAAAAACGCAGCAAGATTGGCCGTGTAAGATGACACAAGAATCAAACTAAAAAACCACCAAGCACTTGTTGCAATTCGACCTAAACGAAGTCATCAAAATAAATAAATGAATGAATGAATCGACGATGTTCGTTGTGATTTACCTGGCATAGATCGAGGCAATAGATCGACACCCTGATGCATAAATGCTGCAAACGAGAAAAATAATGAATTATGTATGGAGAACTTATTCTTCGGAACAATATCGTTCTCATTTTCGAAATACCATTCATACGATGACGAACGACTAACAAAATACAAAATTGCACTAACGCATAAATACGAAATAATCACACAAATCCAGATTTCTGTTGATAATGGCGCCATGAACGAAAATACACCTGGCTTTTGCTTTTCAGGTTTACGTATCATGATGGATATACCTAGATTAATGAATGGTTTCGAAAAATCGACCGCTTTCTCTCGAGCACCATTGATCGTCAACGAAGCAATCGATAGATGTGCTTCATGTCGAACAAGAGCGCCAACCATTCCATCCCAATAACCATTTTCATTTTCATTGCCATATTTTTTTTCAATCATAAATTTATATGGTAAATATAGTTTCCTATGAAAAATATCATAAGCTAAATCAGCACAATAACCTTCGACCATGTCTGGCTCGAGAATCGTGCCAGCTGTAATCGATTGTTCAGTTAACGAATCATTTCGATTCTTTTTTAACATCATAAATGGCTCGTCAAAGATCGTAACAATTAAACGAGTATAATTATCGTACAATGTTCGAAGTTGATCTGCAGAAATATCGGCAATCTAAAAAAAATTTCATTTCAAAAAACAAACAAACAAAAACGTTCGAGTCAAATTTACCTCTAAAGTCGATGGACTTTTGAAATATCCAATTCGTTTTGGCATTTCATTTCTCGTTACTCGATAGACATCGAATGTATAATTTACTCGTTGACCGGTTTCATTTGAAAATTGAACATGTCCTGTGAGACCTTGAAATGTTGTTCTCAACAAATTCTCCAAATAGATCTTTCCATTTGACCATGCTTCAATCTGATTATTTCGACAGTTAATACCCGGCGTAAGACCATTGTAGAATTTTCCTTGTCGAAAAACTTTTAAATTCTCTCGTATTTCACTATTTGAACTTAACATTTGATTAATTGTTCGTAGTAATGTTTCCCATGCATCAGCTAATACTAATGATTCAACGGATGGATTATTTCCGATTGTTTGAAAGAATTCTTGGTTCGAGTCGACCTGTTCACTTTTTGGCAACGCAAAGAATGTCACATTGACACCACCGTATCGAAAATAAGTCATATCTAACTGTTTTGCGTTCAATGTCAAAAGAATATAATGATATCCGGCGGTTGTCATGCCCCGATGTTTTATTTTATCCATAACAATTCGATAGGTCTCGAAAGAGTGAAAGTCTAAGACAATGTACCGACCATAGTGTCGATAATCTGTACCAATCGATGTTTTTATCGTATGATATGTTGACGATGTAATTGAATCGATATTTTGCAAGAGTTCATAAGCTTCTTCAGGATTGCCAAGATATCGACTGATAAGATTTAAATTTTCGATTTGATTTGTTGTTTGCATATGCATCAATTGTTTCAAACGTTGGGCACCATGAAGATCATCATAAAGATAAACAAGGTGATTCAATTGATACCGACGTATGAACGCAATTAAAGCTGGAAGTATGTCAGGCATTAGTGAAAGATAATAATTATGTTCGAGTGTTTGATGAAGATTAAGTCCGAGAAATGGTACTTGATATGTCGAACAAAAACCTGATAACCAATGATAATTATGATAATCGATATGACCAATGATTGACATAATACCATTTGATAATTGAGAACAAAGTTTCGACCAAATATCAATATCATCGTAGTTGGTTTTGTCTTGATCGATTAATTCAGTGATAGTATATTGAAAACGTCGTTCAAGTTTATTGAAAACATACTGACGAGCAATAGGATTCAAGGTTGTATAGAAATCTCGTTCTTGATCATGAAAAATCAGGCCTAAATGCATTCAAATTTGTACTTATCCTCTCTCTCTCGTGTGTGAACTTTTCTCTTACCAACAGGCACATTTAAAATCATTTGTACACATTTAATTTGACAGAATAGAAATAAAAGACGAAACTGTTTCATATTGATGTGCGTTCTCTTAAGTCGATTGACAAATGTGTAAAGAAAATATGATTGTTACATGTTTTTATTCCGCTCGATTAGAACTCGCTTCTTCTTCTTCTTCTTCGTTTTCTGACTGTCGGAATAGTGTGTAGCTAGGGGATTGCAATTTACGTTCTCTTTCGTCAAAACTAATACATCATCAACGAAGATGAGCATGAAAAAAGCGAGGAGAGAAATTCTCCGATTACGATCGCGTTCTGCACGCAATCCGCTGCACTTTACTGATTGATTATCTTGGAGACAATATTTTCTTTTTTAGACGAAAAAAAAAGAAGAAGACACAAGGGGAAAGATCGCGTCGAAGTTTGTTCTTTTCTTTCATTTTTTTTGTTTCAGACATCAATCGATGACATTAAATCATTATGACATGAGATCAAAATTAAATTTCTCTAATGACATCGAAAAAAAAAAACGCTTGATTATGCCGGAGCTCTTTTTCTTTTTTTTTTGTTTTGCATAAGAGATCGATAACAATCGTTTCGAGATAATTTAATTACAAATACAAATGCCTATCGATCTACGGAAACGAGATCAATCGATTTCAAATTCATCATTAAATAGCGCGAATTGCATTTGAAAATGCATTAGTAACTTAAATCAAATTATATTTGATTGGCTCGTTCTCCTCGTTTTCTGACCTTAATAAAATTTGTTTTAGATATGTGTGCATTTTTTTTTCTCTTTTGCAAAATGTATCGTTTCTATTTCAATTGTCATCAGTGGAAGCCGACATGTGCACAATGAATCTATGCAAATCAGTGTCTGCCTATTGATGAAATCCAACGGATCAACGGATATGCTTATAAACGTGACGCTAAATTCACACTTATTGGGCAATTATTAATACGTTATTTGTTACGAAAACATTTTCCTCATTCAACGTCAGATATTGAAATACAACGAACACAAAACAATCGTCCTTTTGTCAATAGGAAATATTCATTTGATTTTAATCTCTCACATCATCATCATTTAGTATGTATAGCAGGAACAGTGAACGGACAAATCGGTTGTGATACGATTGTTTATGATAAAAAAGAAATTCGAAAAGATGTTTTGAGGAAAAAATTTACTCGACAAGAACTCGATTTTATTCATGAAAATCCAATGAATTTTCATCGTCTTTGGTGTTTAAAAGAAAGTTATGTGAAATATTTAGGCGTCGGAATCGGTTATGAGCTTTTAAAATTAAATTTTCATCTACATACAAAAGATTTTGATACACATCGTTTTATCTCAGATACAAGTTTGAATAGTTCACGACTTCGTTTCGATGAAGAACTTCTTCTCAGAGAAAATCAGTTAATTACAGTTTGTCTAGAACAATCGAATCCATTTTCATATTTTCTTGAATTAAAACTCGATGATATCTTTCATATGTGTCAACCTCGACATAATTCTAAAGATCTTTGTTTACAATCATGGAAATTCTTTGAGAATAAATTCTGAAACATCAATTTTTCTTTTTCAGAACAGTGAAATTATGTTTTCTTTTCTAAGTATTCATTTTTCATGGTGCTATTAGACTAAATATTGCTAAGAGAAAACACGATGTCTACGAGTTCATCCTCCTCCTCCTCTTCCTCATCATCAAATATTATTATTCGTTTACAAAATCTACCGAATGAGGCACGAGCAATTGATATTGTAAGTTTTATAATTTCGATCGAGATTTGTGCAACCTATAGACATTTCTAGAGACGTTTTTTTGCTGGATTAAATATTCCCGATGGTGGCGTACATGTCGGTATGTGATCCGAAGATCGAATCTCAACAGAAATCAGGCACATTTATGTTATTTTGCTTTTAGTCGGCGGAGAGAAAGGTGACGCATTTATAAATTTCAATTCGGACGATGATGCTCGACAAGCCATGATGAAATCGGGTAATATCTATGGTAATCAAATTAAATTATTTCTTAGTAGTCGAGCAGAAATGCAAAGTGTTATTGCACAAGCACGTGCTAATCCGCCAACGAAACATTTGCCAACGATTGCTGTTGGTGAACAACAGCAACAACAACAACAAGAAGATAATAATACATCGAAAATGCCAATACCGAATACAGTATCAACGATTCTTGCTGAATTTCAAGCTAAAGCTGCTCAACAACAGCAATTACAAATGCAACAACAACAACAAACAGCACCTGTACTTGATCCGATGAACAGTTTGTTATTATCTGCCATACAAAATGGAGTTAATCCATTGGCAGTTCAGCAATTACTATCGACTATAGCTGAAAAACAACAATTTCCTTTTCAATTACCCACGTTAACTAATCCAATGAATCAATTTACTCAACCAAATAATGGTTGGATGAATCAACAAGTAATTACTCGACTTTTTTCTTTAAAATAAAATCTTTCGAGTTTTGTTTTTTTGCAGTTCCCAAATGCATTTCCAGCTCGTCCATCGGCTAACCTTGCCTTTCCTCAAGCAAACAATCCTTTTCTCAATCTAAATCCCGATGCCAACGTGATCACAGCTGATGAGCCGTACATCCGCGTTCGAAATATTCCCGTTGCCTATTCCTATTACAACATAAAACTCCTCTTTTCCAAATACAAACTCAATCTATCCGATATTAAGATCATCAACGATCAGAATGGTCAACGAACAGGTGAAATCGTTCTTCGTTTGCATACGAATCAAGATGTTGCCGATCTACTCTCGCAAGACGGTCGTATTCAATGTTTTAATTCAACGTTAGATATTAAAAAAATCGATGAATATACATTTGCATCGGTGGTCGACTCGTTTTTACCTGCACATGCAAAGAAAAATTCGACTTCGGCAATTAAGAATTGTGTTCGAGTGACGGGCCTACCGAAATCATTCGAACGTAAGGATGTCAAACGATTTTTCAATGGTTGCAATGTTACGAATCGGCCCGGAGGCATTTTCATTGAAACTGATACGTACAATGGGCCGATCTTTGTCGAATTTGAAACGGAAATCGATGCGGAAAAGGCATTTTTCTACAATGGCGAACAAAATGGTTCGACAGCAATCGAAATGTATCGTATGACCAAAAGTGATATGGAAAATGAAATCAATTCGCTAAAACGTGGCACAGATCGGCCAGCTCGTCGTCCGCCTCTCCTTCAACATCACGAACCATTGCCATCCAACAATCGACCGGATAATTCTCCGCATTTATTACCTAATCCATCATCATCGTCCTATCATCGACATTCGAATTCACCATTGAATACTCATTCCTATTCGGCATCAACGAATAATTTCAATCAAGATCAGCCAACTGTTTGTTTACGTCTTCGAAATATTCCCTATTCAACAACTGAACAGCAAATCTATGATTTTTTCTCGAGTGGTTCGATTCAAATCGATAATTGTAAAATTCTACTCGATCGGTTAAATCGTGGCGCCGGAGAAGCGGTTGTCAAATTTGCCGACACGAAATCATGTCAATTAGCTTATGACACAAAAAACCGACAGATTTTCTACGGACGAACATTAGATCTTCGTCCGTTATCTCTAAGCGATTATCAATCAACATCGATCACACCCATGTTAACAGCCAATGATCTAGCCTCGCCAGCAACTCTTAATCAACATTTTCAACAACAACATAATAATAATAAACGCTATTCGAATTTCTACGATCGAAATAATAACGATCGACGAAATGAGAAGCGCCCGAGATGGGATGGTAGTAATAATAATAATAATAATAATCACCATCAAAATCGAAATGCACCTCGTATGTCGAAAAATGAACAAACAAATGAACGTTCGTCATCATCGCCAACGAATCTACCGCCGTTGCCAAGTGAATTAAATGAATATATCGGACGAATTCTATTTCTATCGAATGTTCCCTATCGAGCAACACGAGAAGAAATACTCGAATTTCTTCGTGCATATTCACCTATACCGGAAACATTGAAAATACGTTGTGATGTTAATGGTAAACCGACCGGTTTCGGTGTTGTCGCTTGTGAAACGAAAAGTGATGCATCACGTGCTGTTTCAGAACTTGATAATCAAACGTTTATGCATCGAAACATTCATCTTCAACAAAGATAAACGCGAAAAAAGAAGCAAAGGACAATATTTTAGTTTCTATGTTACAGTTTGTTCTCTCTCTCTCTTCTTGTTATTGGTTTTCTTCTTTTCCTAACGACAACATTATTTGTATAGAACAGTAGTTGTGTAGGTCGGATTCTCCGTCCAAGATGAGAAATTATACGGCGCTTTCAACAGAAATATCGACATTCCAAAAGCCAATTCATTGATAGATATCTTTCTTTCAATTGTTAATTTATTTCATTCATCAAAAATCAAGATATAAGCTAACTTTACATTTTCTTTTCCTGTTTGTTTTTGCTGCTTCTTCTTCTTCTTTTTCTTTTTGTTTCAGTTGTTTTGTGCGAATGCATTAACTCAAACAGGCGTGTGTGTGTGTGTGTTTGTGGTTTGTCTTTTCATTTCATTTTCTCCTTGTTCTTCGTGTTTTGTGTGCGCGAATAGGAACAATAATAAACAAAAAACAAAACAAGCATGAAAAAAGTTAACCAAGAATTCGTGTTGATATGCGTATGTATATGTGATATAAAAATGATTCGTTAATATTATTGAAAAGAAAAATGAATGATGTACAAAATAAAAAAAGGACAGGAGGCTAGCTCAGTAGAAAAAACAACAACAACAACAATAATAATAATAATAATCAAAAAACAGATGCATGATTAACAAGAACTGTAACGCTCATCACAGATGTGCACGAGAGATTGACCATCTCAAAATGATTAAACTTCATGTGACATTTCAAGGATTTCGATTCGACGATCTTTTTTCGGCTTCTTTGATGTCGATGTTTTAACTCGAGATTTTGATTGATTGGTTTTGTTAGCGATAGGTTTCGATTTTTTATGAGATGTTTGACTAGTTTGAGAATTTGTTTCGCCATCGCTTTCACTGTTGGATGGAGTTCGAAAACGTTGTGGTTTCGATGTCATTTTACCATTAGGATGACGATTGTCGGGTGAAGAATGACGTGGTTTTGATTTCGATTTTTCGATAAGTTGTTTTTCTTCTTCTTCCCTTTCATATTGATGTTTTCTATCAGATTTCGATTTCGATTTCGATGGATATTCTTTTTCGACAGTAATTTTCGAACGAGCTTTTGGTTCTTCTTCTTCTTCTTCTTCATCACTTTGGGTTCGTTTTGGTTTAGATTTTTTCTGTACGACAATTACTTCTAATTCTTCTTCTTTGTGAGTTTTCGGTTTTCGTTTCCTTGTTGTAGTGGTTTCTTCAGGTTCGGATTCATCTTCGTTCACTTCTTCCTCTTGCTTTTTAACCGTCTTTTTCTTCTTAGTCTTCACTGGTTCTTCTTCGTCTTCTTCTTCAGATTCCTCTTCTTGCTTTTTAATCACCTTTTTCTTCTTGGTCTTCACTGGTTCTTCATCTTCTTCTTCTTCTTCTTCTTCTACAACTTCCGGTTGTTTTCTCAAAGATCCATCATCATCATCGTCATCGTCTTCCTCTTCTTCCATGACTTTTGACTTCGTTTTCTTCTTTCGAACAGGCTTATCGTCATCAGTATCATCTCGTTTCTTCTTGCCTCTTCGAATCGTAGTTTCTTCTTCGGCTGATGTTTTTCTGCGTGGTTTAATAACAGATATTTCAGCATCTTCATCTTCACTTGCTTCTGGTGTTTGAGTAATCGATTTCTTCCTCGATGTTTTTCGAAACGCTCCATCATCATCATCGTCTTCACTTACTACCTTTGATTTTCTCTTCTTTTTCGGTTTTTCTTCTTCTTCTTCTTCGTCGTCATCTTGGTCGGATGATTGTCGAGTTTTTTTAATAATATCCAAAACTTTCTTATCTTTCGTATAAACAGCATCATCATCTCGTTGAGCATTAAATATTGGAAATTTCTTGCATGTCACATAATAAAATACTTTACTCAATAAACTCCATGAATTTCTTTCGAAAATATAAAAAGCCAAACATTCAAATATAATATTAAGTATACGTAGAATGAAACAAATTTTTAAAACAATTGTAAACGTATCTTTTGTTGCGTCGATATTCGTAAAAAGACTTTTAAACATCGATGCAAAATAATAAGGAAACGAAAAAAAGAAATTCAATAATAAAAATATTGTTACTAATTTTGTTGTACGACGTTCACCATAACTTTCACGTTGTTGTCTTTGTTGTTTTCGACAACAAAATGGTGTTAATACATTCATACCAATCGAAATTAATATTGGCTTGACAATTAAAATAATAAATAGAATAATAATTATTGTTTTAAATACTGACGATAAACGTCCATCAATTGAACAATGATGCCGATGTCGTTTCAATCGGTCGACAACATCTCCGACTAACGGCGGTGCTAGATGAGATATTTGATCTTTAATAAAATTGAAACTGAATTGTTTTTTAATGAACACAACTGTCACTAATAAAGCAATAAGAAATCCCCATATCGCACAAAGTATAACTTGAATTAAATATGGTTTCGTAAAGATTTTTGCACATGTTATAGGCAAATCGAAATGTCGAGATAAACGTTCGAGTGATAGAAATAGGAGAGCAAATTGCATGATTGGAATTGTTACATACATGCCTAGAACAATAAAAAAAGAAATAAAAGTTGTGTCGATGATATTTAATGGCTAAAGAACAAACCATAATTTGCTACATCACAAAATATTGGTCCCAAATGAAAATCTTTTGCAACATTGATCATTGCTAATAGAACGTATGTGAGATAACAAAGTTCACAGAAGAATATATGAAAGAAGATCATATTTGTACTTGTTGTATTCGACGTTTTCTTTCGAGCGGGTAAAAATATAACAATTATAGTTGGAATAATACAGAGAAGAGCAATAACCCAAAGACAAATCAATGCTGTTTGTAAATAAACATCATTCTCAGTTTCAGGACTAAATAGTGAATCATAGAAACCTTTTGGATAGGTTTTATTATCGTCTAAATCGAGTTGATCATTGATTTTTTCTTTGATTTTATCTTTAAATTCATTGTAATGTGTTTTATTTTTCAAAACATCTTTAAAATGATGCATTTGCTGTCGAAAACCGTGCCGTGTCGTTTGAGAATACGGTGAATTCGTCGAATAATTATTTGTAATATTTTCATGGATAAAATGTGTTACATTATGTTTAATTGCTTTGTCACGTAATTTTTCTTTGACACGATCTTTCATCCGAGAGAATTTATCTCGAAAACGAAACGATGGTCGGCCTGAATCGGCGTCAGTTGACATGAGCTGATTTTTTTCTGTTGTTAAATCAGTTAATCTAGAAGAAAAATCATAAAGTCCCTTATGTAATATGTACACTTAATTTTTGCTGGCATTTAAAGAGTAAAAAGAAGAAAAAAAGAACGCCGCTGACTGATTATCGTACTCAAGTGTTAACGAATATACGATCTCGTTCTTTTTTTATTTGAAGAAAATTTCTCTTGCTCTCGCTTTTTTTCTTCTTCTCGACTCTCTTTGCGATTTTTACCTTGAATACGAAACAGAAATTGTAATGCATTCAATTAATATTCGATTTTCATTCTGTCTGAGGCACAATTAGATTGCTCATTATAAAACGTGATGATTAATCGACGAGAATCAAGATGTATCAGCTCGGAGTTTCTATGTTAAAAACGGCTGTTGCCTCGAAAAGAAAAATTCTACTGACTGATGACAAACAGAATCGATGTGTACAAGCCAGTTCTATTTTCTCTGTATTTTTTCTTCTGGAATTTGGAAAAGTATCTGTCGAAAAGACAAATGATCGTCTCGGGTTTGCTGTTATTTTCATTTGATAAACGATTTTTATCTCATAATGACAGAAGAATCGTCTGTTGTCGGGCGTCTATCAATGAAGAAACAAAAATTCAATGACGAAAAAGTAGATACCAACTCGGTCAAAATCTGCATATACGTTGTATGATCATAGGAGAAGTTCATGTAAACATGTACGACCACATATATACGTATATGTGTATGCAAAAAAGAGCAGATTGTGTCGTGTGTACTGTAGTAAAATACTACTAACACACACGCACACGCATCACTATTTCTTTCAACAAAACGACCGAACGACGAAGAGAAAGAGAAGGAAAAAAAAAGAAGCAAAAGAAAAGAAAAGAAAAAAAAAAGAAAGAGAATAGAAGAGGAAAACGAAGGATTTTTTTGATGGCGTGGCCTTGCCAACTCAGATACAACCCATCTGCACATGGAAGATCAATCGATAAACAAGAAAAAACAAAAATTAGCAAAAACTGGAAAATTTCTCTTTCTATCAAATTAAGTACACATGTATTGACTGTTGAGAGATAATCTTTCAGAAAGGAAACAAATGTTGAATTGATTAAGAATCATCTTAGACTCTGTTTGCACGCCCTATGAGTAATATGTCTTCTCTTTCGCAGATGAAAACAAGCGTAACAAGAGATAAAAATAGCAAGTCTAATTTATTTCTCTCTTTTATTTTAAATGTTAAGTATCGGGCGTCCTACGGACGGAACTCTTTTCTTTTCTTAAACAAATAACGACATCTAGTCAAATTAATTAATTATCGATTTTCATCAGAAGATAAACATTGACACTTAACTATTGCGACTCTCACTTTTCCGCTTTATCTACGAAGGAATTCTTCAGGTTGTTGTCGATAACTAAACATTTCGAAATCTTGTCTGTTTTTAATGTGTAATTTGCGTATATATCTTGACATTTTTCCTCTGAGAAAAACAACAGATACGAATATGTCCTTGTCCATCAAAAAATGGGGATAAAAAGAGTAAAACTTTTAAACATCGATTATGTTTTTATTTCAATAGATTACAAAAAAAAGACAGAGAAAATAAGTTATCGAAATTAACATTTGAAGCTGCTGCATGAACATTTTAACGGTATGAATAATTCTATAGACGTATGCGTTGAATCTGGACAGGTAAATAGTATTGTTTCATGTTTAGTCACATGACAAAGTTTTGTATGTGTTAAAAATCTATTCTTACGAAAATCCCATTGTGTAAGACTGTCACAATAACCTGTACAAACCGGAAGAATAAAACTAGGCGGTGTATTGCAAATATTAAATGTAATCGTGCGATTTTCTAATCGACATAGACCAGAACAAAATGAAAATAATGAGAGATAATAAACAAAAATAAACTTCCATAAATCAATAATCATTTTACTCCGAAGCATTCGAAATTAAGCTGTAACATGAGTCTGTACGCTAGAAAACAAAATGAAAAAGAAAATTAAAAAATAAAAAAGAACAATATAATAATGGAATTAGTCGTCCAACGAGGAGACGCAACAGTTACTATTAAAGATACGAGCGTCATCTTAACCTATTATATTGCAATAGTTACTCGGTGCATACGAACTTATTTCTATGTTTTTTTAACAAAAAACCACTTTTAACTAAATGCTATTCAGTGGCTCGTTAAATATAATAATTTACTTTAATAAAAACAAAACAGTT
>ERZ781399.1234-NODE-1234-length-23287-cov-4.207860_pt1 | contig 23287 bp, 25 predicted proteins | sample MGYA00511014_ERZ781399 | MGnify/ENA primary metagenome ERZ781399 (study PRJEB29847, sample SAMN06458254) | wastewater metagenome | isolation source: Wastewater bioreactor | place: South Africa: Cape Town | study: EMG produced TPA metagenomics assembly of the...
TGCATTGTTGAGAGAAAGAAATATTCATACACACACACCTTTCTCCTTTCATTTCGCTTTTAGATGAGTGATCTAACTTTGATTCTCTCAAATCTTGAATCGTTAAAACATGAACATAGTCTTTTATTATCGTCGTCGATTGATCAAACTAAAATTGGCGGACTTGAACAAAGTTTAAAATCGATTGATTTAGGCATTGATGAAACTTGTGTTATGTTACAATTGGAGAATTATTTCGAAAATTTAAATAATGAAAATGACAAATTAATGTTACAAGTTCAACGGTTGACTCAAGAAAATAATTGGTTACGTGATGAGTTATCTTTTACAGAAAAAAATCTACAAACAAGCATGGAAATACAAGTGATATACGTTCATTAAACGAAAGTTTATCATCGATGAATTCCATTGAACGGCATAAAGAAATTGCAGAAGAATGTCTAACAAATCCAAAAACATATTCCGAAATACCAGCACGTTTTCGTACATTGCATAATCTTGTTATTCAATATGCACAAGCTGGTCGATATGAAGTCGCCGTTCCATTATGTCGGCAAGCTCTTGATGATCTAGAAAAAACACACGGTCACATGCATCCAGATGTTGCAACGATGTTGAATATTCTCGCGCTCGTTTTTCGTGATCAGAATAAATTTCACGAAGCTTTACAATTACTTCAAGAAGCATTGAATATTCGAGAGCAAACATTAGGCCATGATCATCCAGCTGTAGCAGCAACATTGAATAATTTAGCGGTACTCTATGGTAAAAAGAATCGATATAAAGAAGCTGGTAAGTTGCGAGATTGATAGACTTCTTTTGTTTGATTATTATTATTGTTCAATAGAACCGTTGTGTAAACGAGCGTTAGAAATTCGAGAGAAATATTTCGGTCGAGATCATCCTGATGTTGGCAAACAGCTGAATAATTTAGCTTTATTATGTCTTAATCAAGGCAAATATGATCAAGTCGAAGAATATTATAAACGAGCTATTGAAATCTATTTAAAATCATTTGGAAAACATGATTTAAATGTTTTGAAAAGCAAAAATAATCTCGCATCAGCATATCTCCGCGAAGGCAAATGCAGACAGGCTCTTGATTTGTATCGTGATATTCTCATCGATGGTTCATCGACAACGAACCGAGATATATTCGTAATGATATTCAAAAATCTGAGCAGTCTTTGTCGTCGGCAAGGTTTTCATGATCAAGCTGACTTTCTCGATTCATGTTTAAACAAATCCGACGTACCCAATCGCGTATTGGACATTATCAAACAATTTCGAACATCAAACGATACCACCAGTCAAACTTCTCTATCTCATGAATACGGTAGATTACGCCGAAGTGGTTCATTTCAAAAACTACGTCAAAGTATTCGACGTGGTTCGGAAAAACTCGTTCAAAAACTTCTTGGAACACCAGTCAATCATCTTCCATCATTTAATTCGATGCAATTTCATCAATCGGAATCGGTTATGAAACGAACATCATCTCTTTCGGTTCTCAGTCATCAATCACCATCGGAAATCAATCGAACGTTCGCACCAATCTGTTCGATTGACCAACAAACGAAACAACAATTCGTACCACCGTCTCGAGGACGATTGATTAGTGCGGAAAATATTCATTGAAAAGATGTTTGCTTTTTCGATTCTAGTCATTTTTTCGATTACATTCCTTAAGCGCGTAATTATATTTAGTTTTTTTGTTTGTTTGTTTGTTTTTATTTAATAATAATGAATTCTCATTGTGTTACGAAATTTCTCGATAAATTCGGTTCGAAAGATCAAGTAGAGAGAAGAGATTGTGTTTTAATTTTGCGTTTTGCTTGTTAGTATGGATTTATTAAAGATCCTCGACAAGAAAAACCCACTGATTTCACAGCGATAAACGCGATTTCGTCATCGGATAATGAAACATGTAAAATGCCGAATGATATTCTTTGCTGACAAAGTATCTATTTATAGCCGATGTAGAGTTAGATAAGATCAATTCGGAATTAGCTGATCTTCTACATGGATTAGAATTAAGAAAACGTTCGTATTTTGTCAATATGCCATCGACGGTGTATAGTATCGGTAGATCGAAATTTTGTTTATTTGAATGAATGCTTTGTTTGTCCGTTCGTCAGGCGGATACATATTTGATGCAATTCGAAAGGAACGTCATGCACCGAAAAATGATTGGAAATGGGATGTTGAACGAAAGAAATTGTCGAAGATACCACCGATACCTGGAGAAGGAAGAGTTAATTTTGGTATTGCAGCGAATGATGGTAAACGAATATGTAGGAAAAATCGATTGAATTGTTGAATTTGAATAGGAAAAGTAGTGGTGATTGGGGGAAATACATTGTCAAATAGGTGAGCTGATTTTGAGGAGAAGTGAATTGAAATCGGTTTGAATTTGTAGACCGACAGAGACATGTTATATTTTTGAAGATAGTAATGATACATGGGAAAAATTACCATCTTTACCAAAACCATTATGTGGTGAGATGAGATGTGTTCATATAATTATTTAAAATTTGTCTTCAGGTCCAGCTGTTAGTCTCGACGATAAAGAAACGTTGTTTGTATTCGGTGGATATGATTTAGTTTCTGGTAATGTTGTATTTCGAAATGATTTCGTAAAACTCGACAGTTTATCTTCGAAAAAGTATCAAATCAATTTCATTCACATTATCTCCCTCACTTTCATTCTCATTCAGGTGGATTACATTGCCAAATACTGTCACTATCGACGATAAAACTCAACCAATTCGACCACGAGCTCGTGCTTTACTAGTCGCGTGTACTGATGATGTTATTCCACCGAAAGGTGGCCTCTTTGCATGCGGTGGTTATACAAAAACAGCTGATAGCGAACTGTCACCTGTAGCTGAAATTCTTTGTTATGATCACGACAAAAAACAATGGATATTTCTTTCTGAAATTCCGAATTTGAAAAAATTGAACATCTTCGCTGTCGATAATAATATCTTAGTTATATCGGATAAAGTGAAATCGAACGATCCCGATGAAGAAGATGAACTGGTTCCATTGTCGAAATATGATTTAGCTAATCGAAAATGGTTAATGATCGATAAGAAAGAAGTCGAAAATCAACAATGAAAATATACAGAAGAGAAGAACAACACCACACGCACTCAAATAAAATATCAATAGAGAAGAAGAAGAAGAAGAAAAAAAAAAAAGACGAGGTTTTATAAATGTGTGGTATTATTAAGAAGTCCATCGAGTACTCGAAGACCATTTTGGCTGATTGTACCTAGATTTTGATGATAATTTCCGAGATTATCTCGAGCCATTATCGTCGATGTCATATTCGAATAATTGCCCGTTGGTTGTCGACGATTGGGATAGTTGCTGAATACAGATGATGTCGAGCCCGATTGAAATTGTTGAGTCGTTGTTGTTGCAGATTGTAAACGTGATTTTAATCGATTATCGGCAGCTGAATTAGGTCGAAGGCTGGACATAAATTTTTGATTGACTCTTGCTTGAGCACCTGTACTCTTCTCGCTTGGTCCGAGACGTTCGTCGTTATACGTTGCAGTCGGCCGACGAATGTAGTTCGAATTAGTAACTGTTTGTTTAGCTAGAGGTGTTGGTGTTGGAGCTGAACTCGATCGATAGGCTCGACTAGCTGCAACGGTCGTTTTCTCACGAGCAAAATTTCCATTTGCATTTTTCTATTATAGAGAAAGAAAAATAAAATTTTGAGTTTTTTTTATTTAAAATTCACTTGATAGTAATTTGAAGTCGACGGAACCGGTCGTTGTTTCGCACTTGTTACTCTCGGTTGACCTTGAAATGCATTTGAACTGTTCGATCGCGCTATTAACGCTTGATAAGATGTTGACGAGGGTTTCGTGTACGATTGTTGCTCTTCATTCGTAGTCGAATAATCAACAACTGGTTTCGATGGATTTGCTGGTTGTTTATAAGAATTATATTCCGATTGATCGATATATGCACTTGTACCTTGACGTTGTGGAGGCTCGTTTGATATCTCACGAGGTTTGCTTTCTTTGAGATTTGAAGATGTAGTTACGGGAACTTTGGCTGATACTCGACGTAATTGAATTAACTAAATACCGACATATGTTTGTTAAGTTACTTTTTTTTTAAAAGAATATAATCTACTTCGTATAATTTCTTTCGATATTCATCAACAGTTAATTGAATATCATCACTTAACTGTGGAACAACATCGTAACCTTTGGTAATTTCTTCTTTGGGATTATGAAAACTAAGTCAAACAAATTCAAGTTAAATAAAACACATTCGAGCTCGATCAAAAACACATACGAGACAACGTAATTATGACGAAGAGCATCATCTGATGTAATTCGTTTATCAGGATTAAACTGAAGTAAACGTCGAAGTAAATCTAATGCATCGTCCGGTGCATTCGATATGAGATTGTCGAATGATTTCTTTGGTCTAAGAATTCAAAATTTATCGTCTTTAACTAGATCAAATCATGGATTCGTACCCAGATGATGCACGTTCTAACACACTTGGCCCATATTGTGATGATATACTTGCAATATCCGATTGAGATGGTGTTGGTATATGTTGAAGAATACGTTCTAATTGATTGAATGTCGATGTACCTTGAAATAATGGTTTGCCGAGTAAAATCTCTCCGAGAATACAACCTTGAAAAGAGAAACTTTTTCGAAAATTCTTTCTCAAATTTAATTTATTTACCAAGTGACCACATGTCAACGCCTTTGGTATATCTAAATGCAATATTTAGTTATGTATTTTCCGAGATATGTAAAACATACTTCGATGAAGCTAAAAGAATTTCCGGTGCACGATACCATCTTGTTGCTGGAAAAAGAAGACGAAGAAAAGGCAGAAATATGAAATATTCAACTAATGAAATCACATACCAACATATTCTGTCAGAGCTGGATGTTGTGGATCATCATAAATATGATTCAACGATCGTGCTAAGCCAAAATCACAGATTTTAACTCGACATTGTTGATTAATCAAAACATTCGATGGCTAATTGAAAATGAAACTCATTTAAAAAAAAAAGAAATTCTTATTCGACATTTTGTTTTACTTTCATATCACGATGAATAACATTGGCTGAATGAAGATATTTAATAGCTTTGCATAATTGATACATAACATAACGTTTATGTGTATCTTTGAGAATAGTTCCTTTTCGTATGACATTATGAAGATCAGCCTCTGAAAAAGAAGAAAAAACATTGAGCAAAAATAAAAATATAATCTCGAATTTACCCATATATTCGAAAACAAGGTAAATATCTTTATCATTATCTGCTTTGAGAACGTTTTGTAATCGAATTACATTCGGATGTTCGCCGAATTCGCGAAGAAAAACAATCTCACGATATGTTCTCTACAATAAACACAAAAATTCTTTCTGTATGATTTTGTTTATCGTATCACATACTTGTGCATCCGTTTGATTTCTGAATGCATCGAAAATCTTTTTCAATGCAACGACATCATTACTTCGTTTGTCTGTCGCTTTCCAAACGATTCCATATGCACCTTTACCGAGACGTTTTTGAATATCATAAGATTTCAAAATATGACTGTCAACTCCTAAATAAATTCAACGATTTATTGATGGAAAATAAAGAACAATCAATGTGTTTTTACCATCCGACATGTTGTTTTTCTTTTTGATTTTATCTCAACATTTGGTACTTCGCAAAAAAACCATCATACCATTGATTTGAGATTAAACTTACATGACAACAGCCTCGAGGAGATGTTGAGTCAACATTATTTTTAAGAACAGAGGTCACTACTTGATGAAACAGCATTCTTTCTCTCTCTCTCCCCATTCTTTTTTCAATGATAACGAACGAATTGTTTTCGTTCTTTCTTTCTTCTTTTTTTTTTACAACGTACAAAAAAATCATATCCACAAACCAATATAAAGGTTAACTAGCATAAAAAACGCCGATACACAATGATGAGTGCTCGGCGTAAAAGCACAGTCTCACATGTTGTTCATAATTCTCATTTACGTGGATCATTCACTTCAATCTATTCGGCCATATCGAATCTACATGATGAAAGTCAAGAGTATTTCTTCTCACGTTGTTTGTCTCGTTTTATTATCAGTAAAATCGATATTTATCACGTCTTAGAAAGGCAAGAAGGTACACGTACATTAGCTTATCATTTATTTGTGTTTTGTTTAACATTAATTTCATTGGTATTCGGTTCGATATCGACTATTGATGAATGGCGATCGACTTTAGACAAACCATTGTATTATGGCGAATTAATTCTATGGATTTTCTTTGCTTGTGAATTATTAATACGCATTTGGTCAGCTGGTTGTCTATCGAAATATCGAACATTATGCGGTCGAATGAAATTCATTCTTCGGCCTGTTGTATTCATTGATATTCTAACTCTATTTGGTTTTACTCTTTCATTAATAACAGGCATTCAAAAATGTGAATTTCCTTCGTTAACATTGAAATTTCTACCGCCATTACAAATGATTCGTTTTCTTCGTGTCGATCGACAATTATCATCATGGAGAATTTTAAAAGGCATCATCATAACTCATCGTCAAGAACTAACTGTTACATTAGTTATTGCATTCATGTTTCTTATTACGGGTTCGTATCTTGTTTACATTGCTGAAACGCCAGTTGATCCAAATCTTAATGTTGGATCGTTTCGATCAGCTGCCGATACCATGTGGTTTTCAATTATCACGGTAAAAGGAAAAAAACTGGAGATTTTTATGATTCGACTCAATCATAAATCTTACTGTTTTATGTTTGTGTACTTGTAGATGACAACAATTGGTTTCGGTGATTTATATCCAACAACCTTCGTTGCCAAAATGATCACGACAACGATTTGTTTTCTCGGCGTTGCTTTCTGGTGTTTACCCGCGGGAATTATTGGAAGTGTAAGATTTTCTTTTGTTATTGTTTTTAAATTGATTTGCTCGATGGCTTATATTAGGGTCTTGCGATCAAAGTTCAGGAGAAGAAACGTGATGATGCAGTTAATCGTCTCATTCCCGCTGCTGCAACAGTCATACGTAATTGGTGGCGCTTACGATGTGCTTATCATGGCAATCGTTTTGTTTCAACGTGGCAAATCTACACTCTTATTCAACGTCGTGTACGTACAAGTTCCACAGTAAAAGATGCGCCTGATTCAGCACCGCCTCTCGTTCAATCCAACGCCACCACACGAATCGATAGAAATCCATTTCGATTTAGTTTCACTAATCATTCAGCATTGAGAACATCGAATCATATTCGAAGAAAATCAATTAATTGCATGGAAGATCTACCGAAAAGATACGTTACAGCGATACGAACTATTCGAATTATGAAATATTTAGCATCGTGCAAGAAATTTCAGCAAGCTAAACGACCGATTGATCTCAAAGATGTTGTGACAGAGAATACTCAAATGAACAATCGTTTATCAATGATGTTGAATGATATTCAACGGCGTCTAGATGCAATTCTAGGCACGAGTAAACCGGCATCGTTTCTATCCGATGAACAAAAACGACAATTGAGTTTAACTGCTCGAATTGAACAAGTCGAAGAAAAAGCCTTTGCATTCGAAGCAAAATTAAATCATTTAGAACAAATAGCTTTAGCTTTAATTAAAAATAGTTAAACGCGGAAAGCGAAAGAAGAAGAAGAAGAAAAAAATATGTTTTTTCTTTTTTGTTTTTGTATATTTGGAAAATAAATTATTAATGAGCTGAATGAGGTCGAACGACTTTCGATAGTGTCCAATCATCTTGAAATAAATCCGGATTCGATAGTTGAACAATTGGCACTTCAATATTTGATTGTTTACGAATGTCAGAAAGCCACGAATGTTTCTGTTTGTCGTGTTGAATGCGTTGATAATCTTCGGCTAGAGTTGTACGAAGTTTTTCGAATTGATTTTGTTCTTTACGTAGAATATTCAAATGAATATTTTTCTCTTTTTCATAATATTTTAATTGAACATCAAGTAAACGATCTTCACGTTTGTTTTTAGCACGTACTTCATCACTTAATTCACTGTAACGTTGATGAAATAGATCACTATTTTGATTCTAGATTCGATAAAATCAATATTGTTTTTTTCGATTTCGATCAATTTACCGATTTTGTTCGACTTAATGCCATTGATATTTTATCATGCAATTGAAATTTTTGTTTTTATTCGAAAATTTCTTCATACGAATACAAATTCGACTACTGCTGTTAGTATTTCTCATTCAACTCAACGGACTGATTCAATTTTCAAACCTGATCATTTACTATCAATCAACGAAGTAATTTGAGACAAAACATACACATAACGTATATAACAATATGCAGTTTCTCGTTGAATTTTCGAGAACATATTTGAATATATAAATGTCAATATGCATTGCAAATGAAAAACAATTAGATTTTCTTTTTGTTCATTTACAACTGATCATCTTTCGTGTGTCAATATTTTTCCCTTGTGAAATTTACCGTTAATTATTTTCTTCTAGTTTCCTATTGGTTAAATCGAATCACCTAAGTAACGGAAGAAAAGAAACATGCAACAATCATTCATAATAATTGATCAGAAGAATAACAAAACTTATAATTAAAAATCTTTTTCTTTTCTTTCTTTCTTTCGTTCGTTTTCTTTTTCCTATTTTTTTTACTGTTCGAACAATAGGAAAATATGCGTCTGTTGATTAGTTAAATATTAATTAGTCGCTTTTATTTATACCAAGGAAATGATTCCTATTTTTAGATAAAAGAACAAAATAATGAAACGACCGAAATCAAAAAGTTCGCTCAGCGATGATAAAGAAAAACGTGCGTCGATCGGTCCACGTCTCGATTGGATTCCGCCTCATCCGGCATTAGGTGCACAAGTAATCATAGAAAATATATGACGATTAGAATTTTCAAACATCATCTCGATATTTTCTTCTAGTTATTAGCATCATTAGAAACTAATCCATTGGATGAACGAGATATTGCCGGTGTTCGTCTTTCACGAGCTATTTATATGCATTTTACTGCTCAAGAAATTCGAGATTTAAAAGAAGTTTTCGATTTCTTCGATCATAAACATCGGGGGTTTGAAATTTTTGTCTTGCTTTTTTTTCTAAACTAGAACGTTTTATTTTTCTTGGTACACGAAGGAATTTGAAACCAAAGGATATTGTCTATGCAATGAGAGTATTAGGCATAAATCTTACAATCGAACAATGTGTAGCTTATATTGAAAAAGAAAGTCGTGATACTTCGTACGTAAAGAAATATTTCCATTGAAAGAAGAAAAAGATCTTGTGAATAGAACATTGGATTTCGGTGAATTTCTACTCTTGATTGCTAGTTATCAAAATGAAGAACAGGATGATCATGATGAATTGAATCTTGCTTTTCAATTATTCGATTCAGGTGTTTTGAATTTCCTATTGAAAATTCAATAATATTTGATGTTTTCGTTTCTTATGATTTAGAAAATCGAAGTTATCTCGATTTAAATACTCTTCGTCAAATCAATCAACAGCAAGGTTTGAATCTCAGTGAATTAGATTTGCAAACAATGTTCGAAGCAGCCGATCGAAATGGTGATGGCCGAATCGATCGACATGAATTCGTTCGTATCATGCGACAAACAAATCTATTTGCTCGATAATATGTGTCCATAGGAGATGATTGCTTTCTTTTTTTTATTAAAAACTAAACGCAAAACCAAAACAAAAGACTAGATCGATCTATAAATCCGTTGATTGAAGAGTTTTTGATGAATTATGATGATCATCACTGAAAATGACGCGTTGTTTGCCTAATGAATGAATTGAACTCTTTTTTGCAGTTGTCGTCGGTGATGATAGAGGCGTTTCAGCAGTCGTATTATTGTATATCACAGATGATCTCGATTGATTGATCATATCAGTCTGATGGTTATTATTTAATTCGACAAGCTGTTGATGATGATGATGATTATTGTTATTATTGTTGGTTGTCGAAAGTTTAGTTGTTAGTTGAACGGCATTGGAAGGAGAACGTTCTTGTCTCGAACGAAAGAGAACTGGACAGAGTAATTCAGTAAATGCATCTCGAAATGCACGGGACATACGACAATAAATGAAGAAATTTATTGGATACGATAATAGAACAGCAAAATTTAGTAATTGTACAGCAATATTAAGAAATTCAGCGAATAAATTCGGATTAATTAATTTCAATAGACCGGATATAATCACATGAAGCGCCATTGGTACCTCGACGATTAAAAATAATGTTACAACAATAACCTTAAAAGAAAGAAAAATCATATTTCAAAGTTTCTTTTAATCAAATGGAATCCTACAAGCATCAGTGTCACACTGGTTTGTTCTTGTGCTCGACTTTCAAGAAAACGTTTCTTTATTAAACGTTCTCGATTTTGTTTCGCTTCTCGCATACGTTCGACTAGAATAGCATTTAAAATGACGAGTATTGTACATGGACCAATGTTAATTAAAAGAGCACGTAGAACCGCATAAACAGAATAAAATGCACTGAAGTTTGAAGTTTGTGAAAGATCAAATACGATACAAGCATCGTAAATTCGTCGTGGATCTTTCAATGAACGAATTGTTTGAGGATGAAATGAGCCTTCGAAAAACATCGGTATAGCAACAATCAATGCAAGAATATTCACACAAGCTATTGCTTTCAATGCCATTGGAACCGTACACCATTGCTTAGCTTTTTCTGAGTGACAAACATAAATATATCGTTGAATAGCTAAGACAACGGTAACCTAGAAAGAAAGAAAAAAAAACCCTTCCTTCATTGCTATCTGCTTCCGGTATAGAGATTAGTCGTCATTTTAAATAAATAATGAAGTCTTAATACTTTCAATTGTTCTTACCCATATTGAACAGGTATGAAATATAAATGGTAAAATTTCGTAATTTATTCGATGAAACCAACCGTAATTAAATGGTGGATAATCGTCACATTTATGAAATGTATACATATAAATATAAGCAGGAAAAGGAAATAAACCTGTCATTGTATCGTAGAGTGCTATTGCGAGCAAGAGAATATTCGTAGGTGAACGAAGTTGTTTTTGAAGAAGAACAACGGCAATTAAAGAATTCAAAACAGTTGAAATAATAATAATTAATGGCGCACAAACCCCTTGTAAAATGACATAGTAAGGTGGAGGGCATAGGCCAGGTGGAAATGGATACCAATCATAGCCGGGAGTTGGATCATCTGGTTGATTGTTAGCTGATACGGTTTGATTCGATGATATTAGCATTGTATCGAAAGTAACGGGTAAATAGAAATCAATTGTTTTGTTACCGATGTCAAACCATCGTCTTGAAAAAGAAAACGAAAACAATCATGTAGAAATCTGTGAACAAGAACTTATAAATACATCAAATAAAATTGCCTAATTGAATTAGGATAATCAGTCGGAGGACAAGAAGACTATCGCGAAAGAGCTTTTCAAGTTATTTTATTCATTGAATCGATGTACGCGTGTGTATATATATTTTCTCCTTTCTCGTTAACTTGTCGATTGTTGGTTAAATCGACAAATAAATCAAGATTGATCAAGTATTCGACGAGAGTGAGAAAGAAACAAAAACACAACAGACATCACTTAGATTATTCACAGGCGGAAGCAAACGAATCGCATGCAATATAGATGAATCTATTTCGAATACAAGTTAAAAAAAGAAGAAAAAGGAGAAAGAATATATTGGAATCGATAGAGATTGTTGCAGAAAGAAGAAGAAAGAGAGTGAGAGAAATTTCACGATAGCGTTCGGCAGGACGCAATCCTTAGGCAATGCTTTTACAAGAAAACGGCAAAAAAAAAGAAAATAAACGAAAGAACGTCATCAATTACATCCCCTTCTAGCATTGTCTATCTAAAGAAATTATAAATAGAAAATTCTCAAGAATTTTGATTTTAATCATAAATCATTTTCTCTTTTTTTTTGTGTAAACCTGTCATATATATAAACACAAGTGAATTATTCCCACAAGACTTGATATAGTCGAAAGCAAATACTAACAAAAGAAATCAACTATAGGACAGTTGAGATATGTATTTTAAATAGAAAACAACTTTGCTGCGATCGACAATAAATAGTTACGACAAATCGTCGAGCGATGAGTGAAAAATGTCAGATAGCGTGCCTAAGTAATCTATAAAATAATTCGTTGGCATGATAGCATGCAAACAAATTAGTCTGCTATGTAAAGTGAAAGAAAAAGAATTTTCAACCTCGAAGGAAGATGTCAAACACGATCAGATCGATGTAGCAATCAAATAGAAAAGGAGAAAATAGATCTGATCTATCTGAGTTTGTTTATTCTGTTTTACTCAATGACTATTATTATTATTTTTGTCCTTTTATATATATATATATTTGCTTATTACTTAGCAGATGTGATAAGTTGTTGACAAACAATGGACTTAACTAGTGCATTTTATGACTCTTAAGATTTCAAAAAGAAAATTCTATGAGACAACCGAGATATTTTCTTCTCTCTGTCATTTTGTTTGTTTAATAAATTATTAATGATTTTCTTTTTTAAAAGCAAACCTCACTAAATAACAGTTTCTCACAAAAATTATCTTCGAATTAAATATAAAAAATGTCTAATGGCATCATCATTTATTCACTTTACACAAAACACTCTTTCTTAGTCAATCAAATGAAAAAAATAAAATAAAGCGTTTGACCGATTTTGTCCTTCAAATGCAAATATTGCCCTAACTCAATAGGAATCGATACTATCTGTCTATCTATCTATTTATCTAAGCACAAATATCATTTTTCTTTTCTATATTAATAAGAAAGAAAAATCATACTTTCTTATTTGTTAATTACTCTGGAATAAAATATTAAAGGAGGTGAAATATTTATTTGTCGTGCTAGATATGATACCATTATAGACTAATAGCTAAGATAAATAATTAGAAGGAAATTAAATACATTGCTGGTCGAAGTAACAAGCAACAATATGATTTCAATTTGGAGACATATTCAAGTTTTTTTTTTACATGAATATCAATGGTTGATTAAGTGCTGAAAAAAAACCACGAACTACCAACACATCGGATAATATTAACGACATTGATAACAGATTTGATTTGATAGTATACGCGAATTCTTTTGATTATATTTTTAATGCCGAAAATAGACTTTGATATCACTAACTAACTAACAACAGACATAAAAAAAAACAGATTTTCTTTTGCTTTCTTTTCCTTCTATTGAAATCTGTGGGAAGAAAAAGACAAACCGAACGAGCTCATTTAACATGCATGAACTAATACAGTAAGACTGCTGTGTGTGTGTGTGTGTGTGTGTGTGTTTGTTTCTCTTATAACCGTTTTTTTCCGCATTTCTAACAAAGCCGTACTTGTTCAAAAGGGCGCAATTTAATCGTATTTTATATATATATATATATATTAGTTTAACATAGTTAAAATAGAATTAGTTACCGACAAAGCCGAGAAGAAACTAATTCATAAGAAAAACAAAACTTGTTTCGTTATCAGAAAATCTAAATCTACTACATTACCTTGATCGATTTATGCTAATTATGTCTTATATTAACTAGGAGTATTATCGATTAAAGCAATATGTTTTATCAATGATGCATTACTGTGCATTTACTTCTGTGTGCATATGTGTATATATATATTGATAGAATATGAGGGACAAAGCTAAGAGTCGATTGATGTTTCAAGCTTAAAAACTTAGTTAGTGATGACAGATGATGATAGACAAAAAAACGAGATAGTTAAGAAAAAAAAGAGAAGAAAACATGACATAGACAAGTTGTCAACTAAGCAAACGAATCAGTACGCTTGGCGAAAGAAAAATAAATACAATGGTATATCTTACTGTTGATGTTTATTTTGTATAAATTCACTTAAGACTACTATATCATCAGCATTTTCTTTTATCTTTACTCCAGTACTCTTTTGGCTTATGTTTATCAATGATTATTAACGTATTTATATTTCTTGAATACGAAAGGGAAGTAAACATGAAAATTCATCACGACAGAAATGAAATAAACCAAGGTAGATATACAAGAACACGATATGAATTCTCTTCGAGGGACTCGTGTTCTCTCATTGTCGAAATTTGACACAAGATATATTAACCCAATTATGTCTCTTGAGAATGAATTATGCTTTAAAAAACAGAAGATGAATAACTAGAAACGCGCAGCTGCTGATCATCTGGGATTTTATTTATATTATTTCGGAGATCAATAATCGTGATGAAATACAAAAGACGAAGAAAAAAACCAGAAACTCGATCTGAAGATGCTCTCCAATGACATCGTCTATGTTCATCTTCGATTCACAGAGTACTTACATCATATCATTGTCTTTAAACATCGGTAGAAACATTGTATCTTCGTTTTGTTTAGTTCTGTTAAAAGTCGCAAACATTCTTGTAAACGATAATATGTCTTCAAATAGATTAGAACTCGTTATATAAAGGAGAGAAACAAGAAAGGAATTATGTATCGTTGTCTTGTCTGTTTTTTGTTGTTGCTCTTACTACTAATCATAATCTATATGCATTAGAAAGAGAATCTCTGTCGTTAAGCAACGATCAGATCATAATATTTGTGCGAATTTCTAGTTTTAAAAAAAAATGACAAGAAAAAAAAAAGCGTTTTTCAACAATAAAGAGAACATTAAAAACAGCATCTCGAGTTAGTCGACAAGCAGAAAAACACAAGCTGCTCTGCTTTTGATGTAATAGCAGCATGAAAAAAGAAAAAGCTAAATACTCAAATTCCATCCTTGTGTAAAAAAAAGCTGAATGCAGTCGGGATTTTTTTCTTCTTCTTCATTATGAATACTTGATTTTTTTCTTTTCTTTTTTTTTTCTTTTCAAAAAAACAAAATGAAACGGTGCTAAATCGAGCAGTCATTATCGAGTAATTTAAATTGGAAACAAAGGCCTGCTAAATGAACTTGAAAAAAATGTTTCTCTTTTCATTTGTAATTTTATCATGATTGTTCATTTAATTGTTCTCAAAAAGAGGCGAAATACATTCGCTTTGACAATTGCTAATCTATATTTTATTCGAGACTTCAAGAAAACGACGAATATTTTCTATGGAATCAGATAAATTAACTTCTTGTCTCTGTTAAGGTTTCTTTCTTTCGTTCTTGCTTTCTCGTCGTTTATTAGCAATGTTGTATTGATTATCTATTCGGTCTCATCTGATATCGATTTAGAGTTTAAACCATTTAGAAAAGGAATTTCCAGATTAAAGAATAAAGAAATTAGCTAGAAAACTTGTCATGGCTACTTACATTATAAAGAACAAGTCAAATTGTCATATGTATGCCGATATCATATTTACAGACAGAATGACTGACAAACTAACTAACTAGTTGATGAGTGTTGTTGTTGTTATTGTTGTTTTGGTTGCTGTTGTTATATTTCAGCAAAATATCAAATCAATGTATAAGCAATGCTAACTGAAAATGCATGAGAACGAGAAAGAAAGGAGAAAAGAAAGGAAGAAAAGCATGTTCTATATATCGTCTTCTGTCTATTCTCGCTGTCGCTCTTTATCTTACACTATGATCGCATCTAATAAATGATCTACACTTTGTGCTCGTTTTTTCCGAGTTCTTTTCGACATACAAACATATCTTTTTATATCTTCGTCAACGATTCTTCAACAAACGACAATAGTAACACAAGCCATACATAATCATCATCCGGTATCTTTATTCTTTTCTTTTCTTTTTTTCTTTTTCTTTTCTCATCTTATTAACCATTTGATATAATAATACTCGCTACGTTTTCTATTGTCTGTATATGACAAGCTTCCAATAAAACAAAACCAAACTTCGACAGATTGAGTCTTCTTCGGTTTTTTTTTCAGACAAAAAAATCATCGCTAGTTGTTTTTCTCGTTAATCTTATATTTTTGTATTCCTGCTTGTTGTTCCATTACTCGATAGATGATTGATCATATTGTTTGTCAATCCATTTTGTTTTTTTCCCTCGCTCTCTCTCTCTCTCTCTCTTCTAAATCCATCTTCTCATTTTGATTAAACAAAACTGAAAAGAAATGCCTCAAATATCAAGTCTATCTTTTCTTTGGAAATACCAAGAGAATATTCGAATATAAACAATAATATAAAATCATCATCGAAGAAATCTGTTCAACGAGATAGAGATGATTATGACGAATGACTGGTTCATATGTTTATATATTGACAACATCAACACTGATTACATTTTTTTTCTATATGTTTTATTCGCATATCATTTGAATGATTATTAAGATTTATACTGAAAATCTGACCTCGATATAAAACAACACAAGAAATATGCATCTACTCGGCTATTCAATACGCTAATTAATCATATCAGTAGACTAATAATTCAAAAAATATGTCTATAAATAGATATTCAATACGATTTCAAAGTGAGATTAATAAGAAATCGGATTTTGCAGATAGAAGCAAACTCAGGATGCTATTCATTTTCCTAAGTTAAATGGCAAGAAAAAACAAGCGAAGAGCATCGAGAACTCGAGATGTGACGCGTCGATATATTTTTATTCAATTTCCCGTTGTGAACTTCGCGCTTTTTTTTTCCTCTTCGATAAACAATCAAGTGAAATTTCAAGCGATTTGCATTGAGTTCATCGGCGGAAGCTCAAGTTCTGTCAGAAATAATTTGCACTTTTGTCTATCAGAATGATTTTTCATCTGTTTGCGATCAAATTTCAACGGACTTATAGATCAAGACATTCTTTTGTTACGAATATATTTATGGAAAATTATTAGGCAAAGACAATTGACATTTGACGAAGCAAATAACATCGTCAATTTAATGATAACATGAATGACAATCATTGAGTTCAGAGAAGAGAAAATTAATCGAACTAATTATACAAAGAAAATCTCAGCTTTTCTTTGCTTCTTTTCTCTCTAAGTAGATAGGTAGAAGAGTTATTTTTTTAAATTGCATTTCTGATTATAGAAAAGAAGTCTTTGTCTTCTACTTCGAGATAATATGCCCCCGAGATACAATTAAAAATTAAATCGTATTAATAAACAAAATCTAATCAAGAAAACGAAACATCAACGTAATCTCGTCTTAGTAATTAAAACTACTCAAACAAAGCATCGTTCTTCTCTTTCGAACAGATAAAACTGTCGATCAAAACTTCAACAAAATATCAATCAACATCGTTATCCACATGTTACTGTCGAAACAATAATAAACAAGAAAAAAAACATGAGTGCAAAAGCCAACAGATAATAAGAACAAAAAAAGAAAGTTAACGTACTTTCAAAGAGAAGCACATTTTCCATCGATCAATAAATTCCGACTGTCACTAATTTATGGAATTGATTTTCTTAAAATATCATCGATAGTTTTAACAAGTGTAACATATGTTGAGAAACTTCGATGACATTTTCTTCTCAATAAAGAAAAATAAATATTCACTAATTATAAACAAATCTCACTGAAAACGTTGAGTTCGCTGCTAATATCATTATCAATTTATTTATACATTGTTGGATGGCACGAAAAAAGAAATTAGAAAGAAGAAAAAAAAACACATACACCCTACATTAGCTAAATTAATAACAATAAGAAAGAAAAAAGAAAGAAAGAAAAGTTAGACTGTTTTTTTTTGAACGTTTTTCTTTGTCTGTCTATCTTTCATTGGCCATGTCATCGCTATTTTCGATGGCAATCGTTTTGAAACAACCCGTTGGTAGTGCTTGTGCAATATCGAGAAGATTTTTGACTTGCTCGTTGAGTTGTTCATGTTGAAGAATGAATTGATCGGTTCGATTTTTGATAACAACTGTGCCTTGAGAGAACTGATCGATGGCATCGAAAATAAAATCGAGAGAAATCTCCGCGAATTCATTTTCGATATTTTCCAAATGAGTTTTATTGATTTGCGTTGAATAATCTAAATAAACAAACGAGCTAAAGGATTTTTCGTGTCTTTTAGTGAATTTACTCAATGAAGTTTGAAGAGATTTTAATTGTTCGAGTAGTTTGCCGACTTGATTTCGAGCTGAATTGATATTATTTGTTAGATTCTTGCCGATTTCGGAGACTTTTTCGATACGTTGAACGTGAATATCAGCTTGTGATTTGATATCTCGAATGTTTTCAAGGGCAACTGATGAACGATCATTCATCGAATCACTCTTGGATTTTAATGGAATTAGTTTTTTCTCGACTTGTTCTTTGATTAGATTTGAGTCCTGAATTTGACTCTATATTGAAGATCAGCAAAAAGAAACGACTGAGAAATCAAATTAATTGTATTTTGTTTTTCAGCCTACGCTATTTTCATATTCGAATTGAAGTTTTTCTTGTTTTTCAAGTGCTGCTACGATCGTCGTATTCAAAAGACGATATTGATCATTTAAAATCCAATATTTTTTCGTGATATCTTGTGTTCGATTAGCCATTGTATCCAAACGATTGTATGCTGTTTCTGCATCTTTACTTTGAGTATCTTTGTCTTGAACAAATGCTATCAAACGAAGAATTATACATATGACAAGAAACAAAATAAAATCAAATAATTGTACCACGAAGATTGCCTTGAATTTTCTGAACTTCTCGTTCGATGATTTGAGCTTTTTCAACAGCACGTTGTGCTTGTTCTTCGGCTTGTTCGACATCTTTGAATAGATTATGTGTTTCCTAGAAACTCATTTTCCCGATAAAATAATTTCAAATTCTCGGATTTGTTTTATCTACTTGACTAGCATCTTGAACAGAAAATCGAAGTTTTTGAATATCTCGATCGAAGTTCTTCGACAGGTCTTGCAGTTTATACATTTGACTGACGAATAGTTTCATGTCGTTTTCGAGTTTTTTCATGTCAGTTGACATTTTAACAACACGTTCACGTAATTGATTCGACGAATCTAAAGTTAAATCCGATCGAGCAATGGCAAGATTGGTCACATTGGATTTCCAATTTTCAGTTTCGATTTTCATTTGTTCGACACGTTGACGAAGATGTTGCGATTGATCGATTAGTTTCTGTCGACGTAGATCGAGCGATGTAAATCGTTGTTTGATATTATTTTCAATTTGATCACGAATTGTACGTTCACTTTGATCTAATTTGATATTAACAAGATTTTCAGCTGTTTGACTTTGTTTGAGAGATGTTTCATAGGCAGTTTCAAGACTGGTCACTGAATCTCGAATTCGATTGATTTCATTTTGCATGTAAACGGTTTTCTCAATAGCCGATCGATATTGTGTATCGCTCGTTCGACTAACAGGATCGATTGTTAATAGTAATTTATTGATTCGAGCTGAAAGAAATCAACAACATTTTTCTTTTGAAGAGAAAATCAAGAGTTTGCTGGATGTTCTCACTTAATTGATGAGTGGTTTCGATGAGAAACGTATCGTTGGATTTTTGAAGAAGATCTCGAACTCGATCGTTTTGAATGATAAACTCCGGCAGTTCACGTTCTAATTTACGATAACGTGACTCGAATTCCGTTAGATTCGACCGATAGAATCCGTCTTGTTGATCGTAATGTGCCGTATTTCGAAAGATAAGACCGGCTCCTAATCAAATCGAAACTCGATATTACACAAAAAAGACACAAATGTCGATTTACGGTGTAGATCATCTTTGAGATTGTTTAAATTGTACACTAATCCGTTCAATTCACTTGTTAGTTTCTTATCTTCACGAAGTGTGTTCAATGTTTGCGAAGAATTCAATGTTAGAATAGCATTTTGTAATAAATAAAGATCGTTTCGATAACGATTGACACGTTTTTGAACTTCTCGATAACACGATGGACAGTCTGAAAATGAAATCAATGTCAGCAGATATTGAAAACCAAAGTTTCACATTGATTTACTGTGACATTCGAAACCATCACGATATTTATTCTCTTCGCAGAGATCACAACGTTGTCCCATGAAATTTTCTTTACAAGGACATTGACCTGTTGCAATATCACATTGAACATCCAATGAACCGTATTGATCGCAGTTACAAGCTGAAAAAAAGAGATTTTTTTTAATAGAAGAAATAGTGAGGAGAAAGAAAATTTATGTACGTGAACATCCTTCAGGAGAAAATCCGTAATGATTCGGTAGACAACGATCGCAATGTTGACCAGTAACACCAGGTTTACAGAAACATTGACCGGTGTTAACAGAACAAGAGATATTATAAGCACCGATCGGATCACATTTACATGTTTCACAACCTGAAAGATAAAAAAATGAACGTTTAGTTCTTCGAAAATTGAAACAAATTTCACCTCGATCAGAATTCAAATTCCAATAACCATTTTCACATCGATCACATTGACGACCTTGAACATTGGATTTACACGGACAGTGACCACTCTGGAGATTACATTGAAGTAGAGAATTATCACTATGACGTTGAGTTCCTTTCGGATGACAATTACAAGCTAAAAAAAACGAAGTAAATCCAAATGATTTCAATTTAAAATAATATGAATTACCATGGCATTTAATATCTTGCAAAGCATCACCCCAATGACCAGGCAAGCATTTTTCACAATAGACACCATAGGTATTACGTGTACAACGTAGACAATGACCAGTTGTTGTATTACAATTGCCAATTGTATTTTGATCGACATTTCCACTACAACTACATAATTCACACGGTCTTCGAACACCTGTAACTAATCCTTCAGGATCACCGAAATAGCCATCATCACAATATTCACATCGATCGCCTGTATATCCCGCTGGACAATTCAAACAAACGACATTGTTTGAATTCGGCAATTGTGAACACGAAACTCCAGCTGGACACGGACATTTCTTACAATCGTCCGGCGTTCCATAATGTGCTTGTCCGTAATAACCTGGCAAACATCGTTCGCAATTGTCACCTGTCGTATGATGTTGACACGCACATTTGCCTGTTTCGACATCGCACGAAAACGAATGATTATGACAATGACATGGCACACAATTAGCAAATGGACCGGTGTAGGACGGCTCACGAAGATAACCAACCGCACAATATTCGCATCGTTCACCATAATAACCATGAGGACACGGTGAACATGATTCGACATTGCCAACTGGAAAGAGACCAGTCGATGGTGTCGAATGTCCGAGAGTGATATCGCCGAGAAAACTGACCGCATTGTCAACACCGAATGTGGCGTGAATACGAATGGCGGTGATGTTCGATAGAAGACGCATGAAATCAAGAAATGGCAATGTCGGTGACCATGATTGTTCGTTTAAACTAAATCGAATCGAATGAGAAAAGAAATGTTTTGCTTTGTTTTTTTCTTCTACCGAAATCGGAACGTAAGTGGTTCTTCGGATGGAATTGTTTGTGGTGTTCCACCGTAAATAACAACACCGACTTTGACACCATTGGCACCTTCGATCGAAACATCAGCATGCGTATACATACGATTGACATTCGCTGGTGCTCGTAAAATTAATATAAATGTCAGAAATTGATTGTAGGACAATGTACGATCGCCCAAATATCGAGCTGAATAAAAGTCAAAATCTCTTTTCGAATCGATCAGAAAAAAAATCAATTGCTTACGTGGAACTTCGAAAGTTAAATCTTGGCCTGGTAATGATTGTACGTAGATATAACTACCAGTATCACTGTAAACAGGTACGGCGTGACCGGATTGATTCACTGCACGCCAACCATCCACGCCTATAATTCGTCGAATTCAAGAAAATCTTTGTGAAAACAAACAAAACGAAAGTTTTACCATGAGAAAACGATGATCGAATTGGATTGTAGTAATAATTTGGTGCTGATTGGCATGTTGAAGCGTGTCCGTAGCAAAAACACTTCGTACAACCATCGGGATTGATTGCATCCAAATTAAAAAAACCTGGTCGACATCTGTAAATCAACATAATGAAAAAGATTTGCGTTTCCTTTTCAATCAACCTACTTATCACAATTTTGTCCTTCGACAAATGTTTTACAACTACATTGCCCGGTTTTAGCATTGCATTGAAGTGGTTGTAATGAACCCGGTTCATAACATGAACATCGTCTAATTCAATTAAAACAATTTGTTAAACATTATTTCAAAAAAAAAACAAAACATACGCGCAGCCATTCGGTCCAAAATTGTAATGATAAGGTGCACATTGATTACACTTATCACCTGCAACACCTGGTTTACATTGGCATCGACCATCGGTACTACATTGAAGATTTTCCGAGCCTAGAATATTTTCATTGAAAGTCGAATTCGTTTAAATCGAATTATACCTGTTGAATCACATCCGCAAGGTAAACATTCGCCTGTGCTCTCAGGTAATCGATAATAACCCAATTTACAACTTTCACAATTCGGTCCGCCTCGATTACCCGCGCAATCGATACAAACACTACCATGTCCTGTTCGTTCATATAATTCACGATTAAATGTGCAATTTTTCGCATAACCATTACACACACAAGCTAAACACAATCTTCTATCGAAAACAATCTCAAATTAAGACAAATCTCAACCTTTGCATGCATGTGCATCGAGTACACCAGCTGGTTGCCAAGGTGCATCGTTGTAAGCTGAATGACACACTTCACAATCTCGACCGATGGTGTTGTGTTCACATTCACATCGAGTTTCATTTTTATGTTCGCCACCATTTTTCGTACATTTATTTGCATGACCATTACAATGACAACTATTCAAGAATATTTCTTTTTCTTTTGGTTTAAGAAAATAAATCTCGAGCGTTTACCGTCCACCAACAGCTAAATCTGAGATAGCATAGAAATAAGTTCGAAGTACAGCCGATTGACCGAACATTTCATCACCGAATGTATTCATTCGAATGAGTTGAATACGAATTTCTGTTGCTGTTACCCATTCCTATCGAAATTCGTCAATTCGATGTTCGAAAACAAAACAAAACAAAATCTCACTTGAAGATCATTACGCATTTCGAATGTGACAGCACCTGGTCGCCAATCTAACGTGCCAAATGCCACTTCAGAACCGTGTAACGGTGTTAAATCACTGAAATCTTCGGAACAAATAGCTTCCGTATCAAAATCCGGATATTTCTTCGGTGGTAAACCGAATGTCATCATGCACGATGCACTATAGTATTGATAAGGTATCCATGAACTATTTTCATATGTACGTTTATAGATAATAAAACTTTCAGGTTTGGGCGATTGAAATGTTAATTTAATATAGGTCACATCATAAGTTTTACCTGAGAAAATTT
>ERZ781399.1236-NODE-1236-length-23282-cov-4.204977_pt1 | contig 23282 bp, 22 predicted proteins | sample MGYA00511014_ERZ781399 | MGnify/ENA primary metagenome ERZ781399 (study PRJEB29847, sample SAMN06458254) | wastewater metagenome | isolation source: Wastewater bioreactor | place: South Africa: Cape Town | study: EMG produced TPA metagenomics assembly of the...
AGAAAGAGAAAACTAGGAGACCGAGAGAGAGAGAGAGAGAGAGACGGAGGGAGAAATAGAAAGAAAAAGAGACGTATTAAGTGGCATTATTTAGAGAACTCTCTTATTGTGTATCTCATCAAATAACATGTTGTCTGCATCATTCAGCAGACAAAGAGAAGAAAAAAAAAGCGAGTGGCCCTATCCGTAAAACCTCATATTTGGTTTTTTCTGGTCCTATTTAGTCGTATCAATCGACTATTGTTTGTCGGAGATGCGAGAAGGAGGAGGAGAAGACGAAGAAGAAGAAGAAGCAAAAGAAAGAACAAGAAAGTAACTAGATCTATTTTGCCTTGTTCTTCTGCTGTAATCAATTATTCTATCATCAGTTTCCTCTCACTGTTCGGAAGTCCACTCGTCAATCGAGCAATGTCCGATCGTCCGCTTCAAGGCATCGGAAATGAGTCTCATGTAATCACCGTGTCATTCTCATTTCTTTTCCCTCTCTTTCTCTTTCTTCTTTTTCGGCCTGGAATCGTAAGAGAATTAGAAAAGGATTTGAGTGTAAGTACAGGAGATTTATGCTTGTATACAAATGACAGATAATGAAGGGAATGAACGAACGAAGAAAAAAAAGAATATAAATGATGCAGCTTTGTGATTATCTTTTTTTCTCTTAATTCAATGAGAAATTGTTCAAAATCATATTTTCTATTGTCTTTTTTTTGTCTTTTTCAATATAGATATTCTCCAATATCCAGTTAATGCAATGATTATTTATGAATTAGTTAATTAATCAAATCATCCCGTTGTCATTATTCATTAATAGACATCATTTTTGATATTGTTTTGTTTTGTTTTATTTGTCGATGCTCATGTTATGTTCATGTCGACTACACATGGCATCCAAACGTTGTCATTGTTCTCCTAGGTTATTAATTCAACAAGACAATCATGGATTTATTTGCGACTGTTTCACGTCTACCATTTTCCGTTCTTGGTCCACATCGAAGTGATACATGTACGGTCGATCGTTTGAATTATAAATATACAGTTATAATCTTAGTTATTTTTTCAATTATCGTTTCAAATAAACAATTCTCATCCGATCATATTGCTTGTTGGGTACCGGGACATTTTACACGTTCATATGAAGTCTATTCAAATAATATCTGTTGGGTATCCAATACATACTATGTGGCTGCAGCAGAAACTCTACCATTAGACGATACTAAGAAGAAAACTCGTGTTGTTAAAGTAAGATCAAATAAAACATACATTGTTTCTGTTTTCGACTGTCGTTTGTTTGTTTGTTTTTTTCTAGTATTACCAGTGGACTCCCTTTATTCTTCTATTTCAAGCTGTTCTGTTCTATTTGCCACGAATGTTGTGGCGTTCTCTATCTGCTAAATCAGGTATAAATGTAGTTAATCTTGTTGATGCAGCATTAAATTATCAAACAGCCGATCGATTCGAAGATCGAAATAAAATCATGACCTATCTCACACGTTCAATCGATCAATATGTTTACATGCGTAAACGAAAAGCTAAACGTTTCGATTTTATTCGTCGTTTTCTCGCATTTATTCTCTGTGTACCTGGCCGTCGTATGGGCTCATATTTGTTAATACTTTTTTTCGTCACTAAATTACTTTTTATTGTCAATTCACTTGGACAATTATTTCTATTAAATATTTTTCTCGGTCATAATTTTGCTTCCTATGGTGTTGAGTTAATTCGAAAGATTCTCAATGGAGAAGAACTAACTGAATCAATGTATTTTCCACGTGTAACGATGTGTGAATTTGCTGTTCGAAATATTCAAAATGTTCATGTTCATACCGTACAGGTAGATGATAGTGTATTTTCAACTAAAATTCGTTTGTTTAACCGTGCTTTTTTGTTTAAAATTCTAGTGCGTACTACCAATTAATCTTTTCAATGAAAAAGCATTTCTATTCATTTGGTTTTGGTTAGCATTTTTAACTGTATGCAATACGTACGATTTATTAGCGTGGTTTGTTCGTTCATTTGGACGTGTACGTTATACTTATATAAAAAAACGTCTTGAATTAATGCAAAATGATACACATTTACGACGAATGCCAGCAAAAGAATTCATTCATCGATATTTACAACATGATGGCGTCTTAATTTTGAGACTACTTGCATATAATTCGAGTGATCTTGTTGTCACAGAATTAATTCAACAATTGTGGCATTTTTATAAACGTTCAGGTAGTGGAGGTGGAACCGGTGGACCTGGCTCAGCAAGTGGATCGGCTGTATCATCAGCCGTTATTCAGTCAACGTCACGTTCAGGTCCGTCGGGTGGCAGACAGGTGAGCGTTCGCCTGTTTGACACGGGTGCTGGCCGAGATGATATGTGAAAGTAAATGTGTGTTTGTATTTGTTTCTTTCGTCTCTTGTACAGTCTTGTCACACCATTTTCTTTTTTGTTTTTCTTCTTGTTCTTCCGTTTTCTGTCACGCGTATATGCATGATCATGAGCTTTCATAAACGAAAGAAAAAGTTAATAAAAAAAAAACATTTTAAAATAACTGTTTTACATTTGATTATACTAATAAAATAAATAACGAAACAGTACAAAATGTCATACAGACATGAATTTCTAATTTTAACATGATAGTGATAGATTCATTTCTGGCTAACAGATGTCCGTTAATAGTGAACAATTTATCTACTAAATAATAGATTATTTTCTGTTCTTTTTCGTATTCCGAATCAAAATGTCATCAATAATTTTCTCATCTTGATAAACTAGTATTTATGCGAATGGATTTCTATGCTGTCTTTCAATGTCAAACAGATGTTCGTTCTATTGTTTCTCTCCCTTGATTATTAGTACGATGTATATACATGTTTTTCTTTGACTGTCTTTGTCGAGTTGTTCTATGTAAATGTGATTTGTTACGAATGTCTTGCTCTTAAACGATAGATTTACCAGAAGTCAATTGACGAAGGAACAGAAAAAGAAAGAGAAAGAGAGACAGATATGTTTAATGTTTACATGAATCTTGTTTAAAAAAATACAATTGATGTGAATATTTGTCTCAAATATGTTCTAATTAAACTCGAAATATCATCGATTCAACAATGTACTCTATTTAAATATATTTTTCTAATAGAAAATCGAATACGAATATGTCTAATCTGTATAAGCTATCTGTCATCTAACCAAACATAACATTAATTAGTTCGGATATGTTTAATAGCGTAAATGTCCATGCTATACATAGATATATACTTCAGTTGGGTTTTCGATAGAAAGCATTGATGATTTTTCTTGTCTTTTGTACGATTCGGGCTTTTCATCAATCATATACAGTTATTACATTGTTTTGTATTTATTCGACCGTAGATGTAGACAAGCGTATGTTAATGTTAGTTTTTCTTCTAGTTTTTAGTCTACCGAAACATGATTAAAAGCAATTGTTTTCTTGAATTTGCTTTCAGTTATTAAAACAAAAATGCAAGTATAATTAGAATCATTTAATACAGATAAATTCACATAAATGTTTGTTTACGCAAGAAGAAGTCTTTCTGGTTTTTTTTGTTTCTTCTCGTCCTCGACTTTTTTTTCTAATGAATAAAATAGAACTAAAGCGATTTTCTCTTTTCTTTTTGAAGCTTTGAAAAACGGAAATACTATATGCAGGAAATGCGCACACACGACACCAACTAAAAGAAAAGTGACTGTTCAAAAGCAAACAGGATTTATTTGACATTTTATCAAAAAAAAAGAAAAGGTATTATTACAAAGTATTATTTCTTGCAAAAGTATTTCTTTTCGTATCGTAGGATTTTTCTTACATCATGAATGTTGTTCGTTCAGCAGGTGGTGGTGGTGGTGGTGGAAGTATTGATAATTACAAAAATGAAATTGGTAAGATTTGTCTTTGAAACTAATAGACAGGCAAATAGATATATGTATATTCATCACTATTTGTTCGATTTCTCAAGAGATTTTATTCTTCCGCTTAATTTCTTCTTTTTTTCTTGCTCTTTGCCTTTAATCATCACAAACCTCAGAAACACACAGATAGACATTTTGCTAATAAGAATCAGTCTTTTGTTTTGTGTTGATTACTCAGAAGATAGAAATATAAATATACATATACATAAACAGTAACAAAGAAAAATACAGATGTGGCAAGCAGTTGAGACGTCGATTCAAAGTGTTACTGAAACTCGACGAATAGCTACGAGTGCTAAGCAAGCTCAATTATTGAGTAAATATCGTTCGATTTCGAACAGATTTGGTAAAGAAAATTCTATGATTTGGTTGAATTAGAAAGTGCAACACCGATCCATCCAATTTCTCGGCCAAATTGTACAATAAATGAATTAACTCGTAAAACAAAATTTTCAAAAGACGAAATTCGACATCTCTATCGAAGATTTAAACAAGTAAACATATGACTCCATCGATGTTTTTTTTTCAATTTCATTCTCTCTCAATTAGGATAGTCCATCCGGTCAAGTTAGTAAAGAACGTTTTGCTGCGGTTTTTTCAACATTATTTCCAACCGGTGGTATGTCATCGTTTGCAATCGATCATTCGAAAAACTAACTAAGATATTTCAGAATGTTATCGATATTCGGTATTTCTCTTTCGAAATATCGATCGTGGTAATACGGGCGCGATATGTTTCGAAGATTTACTAACAACATTTTCTCTGCTTATTCACGGTTCGCTTGACGATCGTCTCAGTTGGATATTTGATTTATATGATTTAAATAAAGATGGCAAAATCACACGCATAGTAATCATATCCTATCGTAACTCGAATAAGATCTTTTGTTTTTCGTTTTACAGGAATTATTACAATTAGTTGCATCAGTTTTTCAATTAATCGTTCCTGTTTGTAAATTAAACTACACGTCAATAACAAATACGATTGAAGAACGTACAGATCAATTATTTAAAGATTGGGATATACATGGCAATGGCTATGTGTACAAAGAAGATTTTCTTCAATACTGTCGACAGGTTCGTGCAAAGTCTGATTTAGTCTTTTTCAATGTTGAATCACGCACTAAATGATACTCGAGGGAAATCGATGTTATTCCTTGTCTTATATCCGACTAGAAAATTGCTCAGCGAATCTCATCATTTTGCGTACTTTTAGAATGAAGCTATCGTTCGAACTGTTGAAAAACTCAAGCCAAATATTGCTTTATAAACTGTCAATTAATTTATTATTATTATTATTATTATTTCCAAAACGAAAGAAGAAGAGAAAAAAAACAAACACAGAAAAAATATTTGTTTACAGATGATGTTCACAATTAACGAGATTGTTGCTGATGGTTCTATTTTTTTTTGTTTTTCCATATCCCTGAGAACTACATAGCTTATGTCATGAATAAAACAAACGAGAAAGAAAAACACGAGTATTTCGTAAGATAATAATCAATATTTATAATATATATATATAGGTATATTAAATAAGTAACTCCTTAGTTGTTTTTTATCGAAAGAAAAAAAAACACAACAAATATCGTGAATTTTGCCAAACATCTGCCTATTTTGTAGAGTCGTCGATTGAATAGTCAGTCAAAACGAGAAAGAGAGAGAGAGAGAAAGAAAGATTTCAAGCAAACAACTAAGAAAGAAAAAAAAAGATTTTTAAAAGAATAATGCAAATTGAAAGAAGAGAAAAAAAAACGAAAAATGGCACAACTCTCTGATTAATTAATAGATAGTTATTATGTCACTGTTTTCTCACTGTTATCGTAGATTTTTCTTTTGAAAAGTGACTGAGAAAAATGATAAGAAGAATAATAAAAAGAACTTGATGTTTGAAACAACAAAACGACTGTACAAAATGAATTATTGGGCGTTTGTTTTGTTTCGATGAACTAGAGAATAATGTCGAACCTGAGTGATAAAAACGAAACACACACACGCACGCACACACACACACAGAATTGATTTGATAAAGATTTCTTTTTTTTTTCTTCTTCAATTATTCGATTGTAAACCATTGAGCATTTCGCCGAGTAAACATCCATCTAAAAGTTTGCCATTATGTTTTCGATCGATTAATTGTAAGAATTTCTTTAAATCATTGCCAATTAAACGAACATCGGGAAGTTTTAATAGAATACACGCAAATTTTTCTTGTTCATTTGTTGAATTTGTTGATTGTTGAGATGTTGATGGAGAACGATTTGAATTGTTATGATCGTTTGTATATTCTCCTAATGCCGTCGTGATTTTCTCTTGAACTTCTTCAATCAAACTCGATTCAGTTACACCTTGGACATCTAATCGAAACGAAAATCACAAATTCGAATTGAATGAACTTTAGTTTTTTTTCTACCTGGATCGAAGAGAACAAGATATTTAAGTGCAAGATATTCGGGATATTGCCACTGAAGTTGACGAAAATCATTAACACATTGTAGATATCTTTCGGCGAGTTTTTTAACTGAAGGATTCTGAATTTGATTTATGTTTAACAATTGACCATTAGCCTAAAAAAATTTTTGTGATTTGAATTTTCGAGAGACAAACAAATGAATGCAATGTCTACATACACTAACAATACAATTCGCACATGATTCTTTCGGTTGTTGACATTGTTTCCAAATAAGATCGATAATTAAAATTTCGATCCATGCAGCTTTTAACAATTTAATTTGATTATCGATTTGTATATCTTTGAAATAGAGCGATTGACGTGCCCAATCGACCATAAGAAAACATAGTTTATCCAATAACGAACAAACAACAAGAATATCTCCGTCATCACGTGTTAAATCGATATGTATCTGTTGAATATCTTCAATATAACGAATTTCCGTACAACGATAGGATTGATCGGATTCGATTAATTTAATTAAAATTTCCGGAGTATTCTGTGTTTCGTTCATGTCATAACTCGTTGATGAATATGAATGATTATTATAAAAATAAACCGATGATAAACTATGATGCGTATCTGTATGCATGGAATCATTGGTCGTCATTGATTGTTGTTGCATGGTTAATGTACTTAGAATAGTTGTTGGATTTGAATGTGTATTCATCGTTGATACAGTTGTTGTCGGCGATGATATTTGATAATCGAGTAGTTTCGATGAAATTTGACCGACAGGTGATGAACTTGAATTCGATGAGCCTGATGTTGGATTGCTTGTGTTGAGTAACGATGGTGGCGAATGACCGTAGGCTGTCGATGATGTTGATGAATTTTTATAGTAACTATCGAATGGATTCAATTGAAATGGTTGTTGTAGACGTGTGTTATTCGCCAATGAAGAATTTGGATTGAAAAAATCAGGATAAAACGAAGATGATGCAGGTTTTTGTTGTTGTTGAGGTTGATAATGATGCGGATGATGTGGATGCGTAGCCTGATGATGTGAATGAGCTGGATGAGTTAAATTACTCGCTGATGGACTTTGTAGATTCGAGTACATGTGTTGAAATGGATGAATATTCGGTTGTTCGGGCTCGGATTTGACGTGCATAGGATTGCCTGTCATATCTAATGATGTTTGACCATTGTCATTGGGCATGATCGTTTGTTGAGCTTTGACCATGCTGACAAAATGTTGCCGCATGATTTGTTGACGTAGTGCTCGACTACGACGGTACAATGGACCGAATTTATTTCGTCCACCACGTACGCGATTTTCTCGAACGGCTTCTAATTTCATGCCGACTTGAAGACATTTTTTAAATCGACAAAAAGCACAACGTTTTCGTTGTGTTTTATCGATTTGACATTGCTGTTTATCGATACATTGATAGTTCTTCTTGTTTTGTACTGTTCGTTTGAAAAATCCTATTGATTTAATAAAAAGAAATCGATCAATGAAATTCTTCGGAATCGAAATGAATTCAATGTTATTCTACCTTTACAAGATTCACATGTCAAGAGACCATAATGAAATCCACTGACTTTATCACCACAGACAGGACATAAATCATTGAAGCCAAATTTAACATCGAGACCGACGTCAGGTGACGGAACATCCAGAACGCCTGGACCTAAAACATAACAAATATTTATTTATTTCATTTTAACTGAATACGAAAAACGATTGAATTATCCTTCTTTTCTTTTCTTTTCTTTTCTCTTCTTATTCTATTACTTCACGATGATCAGTTTTCATAATCAATATCTATAATATTTATATTTATACAAACGTACACATATGCGAGAGCTTTGATATTTGATAACTTCAGATTTATATATTTTCTTCTTCTGCAAATTTCTGCACGAGCATTCTTTTACTTAATTCCATCTTAAAAATGACCAAACTATTTAATTGAACAATAAACATGCGCACGCACATCAAATTCTCTTTTGTACACTAGCGATCATAATAAATCGTTTTTTATGTGACGCGCGTTTGTTCATACTCATTTTAAAATACAAGATAGATGAGGTACAGAATGCAAACGTATAATATGTGTATGCGGAGTAAGTCGAAAGTTGCGTAAACGACTAAAGTCAACAGCTGTGCACATACATGAATGAATACAAATCTTCACGAAAAAAAAAAGAAATAAAAAAAAAGAAAAAGAGAACACTTTTGTTGTAAATCTAACGATGTTGGTGATGATGGTATAGTAGAAGTAGTGGTGGCGGCGACATGAGAGTTCACATGCATGTTGTGTGTTTGGACGTGGCCGCTTTCGGCGTGCAGTTTCTCTTTTTTTTGACCTTTTTTCTTCTTGTTCTGTGCACTCGCCGCTACCATCATACTACCACCATTACTATTACTACAACAACTACAACTTCTTCTCCTCCATATATATCCTCATATTCAACACAAGTCGATGATGAAGAGGGGCGTGAGGAACAGAGGAAAGACGCAACATCGTTACTATTTCTGTGCTTTGCACTCATACACGAATCTGTATGCGTTCTTTTTCTCAACAACGCAAAGACGTAATACGAACGTGTACATGATGAACATCTTTTTTGCCTCCTTTTTCTCTTCTCTCTTTTTTTTCATTCGAAATAATCGTTCGATGATGATGATGATGATGATGATGATGACGATTGAAATTCGAGCGAATTGTGCACAGTGGCCTTGCGCAACATCGTTAATCGTTTGGACAAACAAAGCACCGTGCACTTCTCGATGTGTATGCATGTGTCGCGCGCGGGCGCTCGCTCGCATTCATTAACTATTTCATATTTAATCGAGTCGAGCCAAGTTAAAGTCCGGACTCAAGCTCGACTAATGACAAGGACATCTACTTAGTTAAATGCGAGTGTGATCGCAAGGACATTTTGCTCATCAACATCACTGATCAAATAATGTGCATGTGAACACCTGATGATAATGATTAGATAGAATGACGCAGTTTCTTTTTAATGATAAAAAATTTTTCAAACCAAATTTAGATTCAATGGTCGAAGAACGAAAGGAAAGGAAAAACGAAGATATGCAATTGAACTAAAAAGCAAATAGACATGAAAAATTCTTACCCATCCGAGGAGCGAATTGTGGTGAGGCGGTGATTTTGAGTTTTTGTTATTGGGGTCAAATATAATAGTAGTTTAAAATCAGCGCGTGTGTATTTATTGACGACTCGTTTTTTTTGTGCCTTTCACGTACTCGACTTTCTCGTGCTCAGTTAATGCTTGATGTCGAAGGATAAATACTGCGTAACATTTGTGTGTTATGCTCAGCACATCCAATTTTTCCTCCGTGATGGTGTATTCCTGATGTTACTCGTCGAACGACGCCAACGCAGCATATGTATTGTAGTAATATGTATATGTATGTATCGCAGTGATGGTAGTAGTAGTCGACGTTGTCAGTAGTAGAGTGTGCTACGCGAACTATTTTGCTTTTTCTTTTTTTTTCTTTCTTTCTTCTTTACACCATTGCCGCCGCCATTATCGCTCGTTCGTCGAGCTTTTTTCTCTTCTTCTTTTTTTTTTGTTCTCTTTCTTTCTCTTTTTTTTCCTCTCTTGCGTGTATATGTATGTGCTATGATGCCCATGAACCGATGACCATGTACATATCGCAGGAGCAACAGCAGTACAGATGAGAGAGAGAGAGAGAGAGAGAGAGGGGAGAGGAGAGGAGGAGAAACAACGCAATATGCGCAACTACTATTGTTTCACCGCTTTATTTTACTTCGTTTGCTTTTTTTTCCTCTACGTTCTCTCTCTCTTTCTCTTTGTATATGTACATATATGTTCATCATATGACGATAGAGCGTCATCGAAAGAAAAAAAAGGATGAGCTGTTCGCATATATGCAAACTAACAAGCGCTTGCACATACACACACACTTTGCGTCAGCGTTACCGTTAAAAAAGCAATTACAGTTTCCTCTTCGTCTTCTTCTTCTTCTTTTTTTCTGCTTGTATATACGCATATGTATAATCATATGATAGTTACATTACAGCCTTTCATTTGGCTGCTATTTTCTTTCTTTGTTCATGCATGGGCATGTAACATCTATGTATTAAAAGAAACTCGATTAATTTCGCTGCAATCTATGTATGAATGGTCAAGATCAACATTGTCGTGCAATGTTTATTCTCATATGTGACTTTCTCTCTCTTTTTTTCCATTCTTTCGTTCTTCATTTTTTTGATATATTTTTGCTTTTATGACAACAATGACCGAAGACATCTAGGTCACTCATTTGTTCTTTGTCGTCGTCTATTTGTCTGTCTGACCATCGGCTGGACGTTGTTGTAGTAGACTGTCTCCGATACGATAGGAAGACAAAAAAAAACGCGTTCGTTGTGAATGCGGTCGATCGGTCATTAAAACACGTACATAGTGGCCAGACGATTGTTCGATTACTATATGCGTAACCTTATATATGAAGGGCATGTACAGATGGTCAGACATACTCAAGCGAATAGTTAAGTGAAACACTTGAGACAGACGTTATATGCTTATTGGTCAGTGAATATGAAGGCGAAGGAGATTAAATGATACAAAAACTTATTTAACATTTCTTTCATTGAAAAGAACACAAACATGTATATATATAATATAGATATTGGCATTGAGTATTAGAAAAGGATGATCTCTCTATTGGGATGGTTTACATAATCATAAGCAATTGTTACTTAATGAGCTATTTGAAGCTTACCCTTTTTCTTGTTGGATTTCTTTTGTCTTTTTCTTGTGGACATTGTTATTTCGCTTGGATCATCGATACTTAAGCGTGTTGAATCTTCTCCATCGTCATCATCATCATTCTCAGTTTCGTCTGTATCTTCAATTGTTTGCTTTTCATTTTTATCAATATCAAGTAAATCATCGAGAGTTTGAGTTGTTTTCAAATATGCATTATTCTCATTATCGATTGTTGTTGGTGTTTTAACATCATCAAAATTATCATCAAAATCATTGCTTGATTCCGAGATATAATCTTTGCTAGTTGAATTCGTTCGTAAATAAGTTGTTTGCTGAATTTTACATTGACTCATTTTGCTGAATTTATCATTTCATAAACAAAATAAATCAATTCTAAAAGATGAAAAAGAAGAAGAAGAAAAAAACATGATTATCCGTGATTTATGACTAATATTCATTGATTATTCGAGTTACATATTTTTTTTAACGTTTTCTCCTCGTCGGACAAGCGTAATGACACATAGTTAACGTTCTATATTCACATAAATTATTTCTTTAGAACTGTTCTGCTTGATTGATTTTACATTTATGAAGTAAAAACACAAAAAATATGAAATTACTCACGGATAAAACAGTGAGAGTGACTGATCATATAGGTGCATGTTTTCTGTTCGTAGACAATATGTGACTTACATTTCAAATCAAATAATAAAATTGTTTTTCTTTTTGAACAAGTAATATTCTATCCTTTGAAAACACATTGTTTACATGTAGAATTCATAGAGACTTGGTTTCTGATAGATTCCATCGCAGACAAGCTTCTAGAATAAAAAAAAACATGTAAAAACTAAAAATATTCGAGAAAAAACTAGAAGATTATGTTTGTATGGTCAAGGTCAGTGATGTACATAGATATAACATCAACAATGGTAGAAAGTCCTTGAATAAAAGAGAAAGACCTTCGAATAACGCGATTTAATGACAGTACAAGGTAATAATCGTAAGCGTTACGAAAAGATAGTTTCAATTAAAAATGAAAATCGTGGTTTTCTGTTCAAATCGTTGTATTATAAATGCGACAGAGAAATATGTCTTTGACGTTCGAACATAAATAAAAATAAACAAGATAAACGCAATATAGAAATGGTTTTTCCTGATTGGTTTAGAGTATTTAGACCAATCGAATTATTGGAAATATTTATGTCGCTTTTGATTTTAAATCAAACTGTTTTAAAATCGATTTTATCGAAAATATTAATTTATTGCATTTTAATTATTTAGAAGAAATATGACGAATTTTTTTTGAGGGTACATAGAGATTTCATGTCACTAGTATGGCTAATGTCAGTTCTGTTCCTACGTATGACAACTATACTCACTCATGAGGGAAGCAAGAATAAGAACTATTTTCAGTTTCTCAAAAGGAAAAAACCGCAATGGTTTTTTTTATTCTTATATATATATATGAAATTAAAAAAGTATATGCACGATTCGTCAATATTGACAGTTAGTTTTTCTTTTCAACATTTGCTCACGTATAACAAGTTACTTGATGCCGTGAGAGGGAGAGAGAGAAAAAAAATTCTAAACTAGTTAGGTATCAGATAACGAGCGGTTTAGATTTGAAAACTAGGTCGATCTTTGTCTTCATCTTGAAATTAATAAGTAGAATCAACAAACGATAATTAGTATTTTGTATCGATCAATCTCATTGGATGTTTATTATGATATAATTAACTTCTCAAATCAGTTTCTTCTGTAAACATCTCATAATCAATCCATTTGATTTTGATTCGGAATTTATTTGTGTATTGATATCAATGTCTTGTGGTCGTCATCGTCGTCGACCTAAACTATCATCGATATTGAGTTCTCGATTGCATCATCATCATTCGGACATTTCTTCAGTTAATAATAAACAATCTCGAGAGAAAAATAATCAATTAGTAGTGTCCAGTAAGAAAATCAGCCAATCAAAACAGATCTTACGTGAAAATTCAACAGAATTCGAACGATTTCGAGTGAATAATTCCTGATGAGAATTTGTCTTATTGTTAATTTTTTTTTGGTCTGAAGATTTTGGACGAACAAGGTCATGATGTTACACCGAAATTGATTACGAATTATGTACGAATGAGTATCAACACTCATCGTGAAGATGAACAACCACAAATCGATATGACATCATCGAAACGTATCATTGAAAATCGTGAATCATTCGTTTCTGAACAAAGTACCATCGGTACAAACAATCTATCAATGTCAACATCTCATTTGGCTCGTACAGAAACGTATTTCTCGACGAAGTATTTGTTTTTATTTCTAACTGACATATTTATATATTCGATGATAATAGAGACAAACTAACGTTAGATTTTGGCATGAAATTTATCACAGCAAGTGAACAATTACTCAATCGAACACTTCAAGATAAAATATCCTATATATCAAATGAAAATGACGAGTCTCAAGCTAAATTCTTGCCGGGTGCAATGTATAATTATGAAAATGTCTTAGCAGATAATGTTATATTGAGCGAAACTGAAACAATATTCATCTTGAATCTCGAAAGTAATATAATTTCACAAGAAGATCATGATGAATATGCAAAAAACAAGGAAAAAAATCGAATTTATATGACAGTCAGCTAGTTCTTAATGATAGTTCGTTGATGTGAATGATTTTCAATCTAGTTATGTCAAAATCGATCAGGCAATGATTTGTATATGGAACGTGCTATGCAAACATTCAATCATCTACTTAAAACTGAACATATTCATACTGATCCTATCTTAATTAAAGTATTTGTCGAATCAAACTTTGAGAACATTTTTTTTTCTAAAATCAAAATTTTAGTCACAAGAAACTTGGGCTAATTTATGGGACATATATGATTCATTTGCAGAAGCGAACCTACGAAAAGAAAAAAGTGCGATTATTATCAATGTACGAGTCGATGTTAGTATGCTTTTTTTTTCTAATTAGTCTATCGTCAATATTTGATGCATGAAAATGAAAATCTAAATGACGCTGAAACGAAGATTTATCGATATGATAACATCGATCAGAAAACCAGGTCTAATCAATCATCGCACAGTGAATTTAACGAAAACGTTTTTGTTTTAATTAATTTAAAAAAAAACAAAATTTAGATTCATCGGCATTTTTCTCCGAAGAATCGATTGCTAAAATGACACCATCGAAAACGGATTGTTTCCAATTGAATAATAGCAAACAAGATAAAGTAGATGAAGTATATTTTCCATTAACTGACAATCGTATGATAAATTGACTTGTCTAGTTGCCTGATATTGATGTTGATACTTTGATTATGGAACGTATTCTTAATACGAATAGATATTATAAAAAACAAATGATCTATCAAGCTTATAAAATAACAAATCGAGATAGTTGTATGTGTGTATTTGAGAAAGGATCTTGTGTTGTTATTATTATCTATGAATTATATATGTAGATTATCGATTTTCAACAATCAAAGATAATGAATATTTATTTGAAGAGAATACAAAAATGAATAAATATGATACTGTCAATCTTGTACGTTTATGGCATTATGAAAGTTTACTAACCGAAGCTCGAAATGTGTCTTGTTTATGCTGGAATCAACATAATTATGTAAAAATGATCTAAATAATATGAAAATTAAGAAATACGGAAGTTTTTCAGGATTTTTTAGCTGTTGGATATGGCAAGTTTGAATACAATAACGATCGAGAAGGTTGAATTTAATATAATTATAAATCAATAATTTTGTTTTGTTCTCTATAAACTAGGTCTTGTTTGTTGTTGGAATTCAAAAAATCCTGATGTATTAATTTTCTTTTTTCATCTGCTCATTGATTTCTTGTTCGTAGTTTCCCGAACGTTACTATCAAACTAATGCCGGTGTCACATCATTGGCATTTTCACATAAAAGAACTAATTTACTATCCGTACAGTTCTCGATCATAATTTTAGTAATTAAATGATTTTGAATCATTCTAGGTTGGTTTATTTAACGGTAATATTTGCATATTCGATCTCAATAAAAATAATACAACTCCCATTGTCGAAACCAAGTACGAAGAATTATTAAAATACGAGCAACATTGTGCAGAGATGCGCTGCTTTTGAATAGATTTGATAAGAAACATTCAGGTCCTATTTGGCAACTTGCATGGATTGAACAAGATCGATCATCGGATATCGTAAATGTTGAAGTATTAGTATCGATTTCATCCGATGGTCGTGTTACACAATGGATTCTACGCAAAGAATTTGAGGCAACTGGTAAATGTTCATTACATCAGGATTAATATATAGAGATAAGCGTTATATGCAGATTTAATACATTTGAAATCTCACCATTCATCACAAGTCGGTTGTCAAATATTGAAAAATAGTGATGGAACGTATATCGGTGGATATTTCTCGAATTTTGTCGGTGGTTTTTGCTTCGATATTCGACCCAATGACAAAACAATGTTTGTTTTAATTGAATTTATTCAATTGAAAATAAAATTTCTCACTTTTTATTTAGGTATTTATGCGGGACAGATGATGGTCTTATTCATCGATGTTCGACAATTTACAATGAAAAATATTTGGAATCTTATCGAGAACATTCAGGTCCTGTTTATAAAGTTCATTGGTCACCATTTGCTGAGAACATCTTTCTGAGTGCTAGTGCAGATTGGACAGTTCGATTATGGATGGTTGGATATTCTCATTCATGTTTGATTTGTTCATCATCGAATTGCAAAGCATTTTTCGATGCAATTTGGTCGCCCAAATCGGCAACTATGTTTTTTTGTGTCAGTGAAAATACAATTGAAATTTGGGATTTATCAAAGAGCATGTACGAACGTTTTTTTTTTAAATACAAATTCAATGATCTTTGATTGATTGAAGACTGGATCCGATTTATATTGCTCATTGTTCAGAACAAATAACATTAACATCAATTGCATATGCAACAGATTCGGATGTTTGTTGGAATTGAATTGAAAACAAGCAAGATCGAGATTTATTTTGCTTTTAGTGTCTTCTAATAGGAACTAGTGATGGTGTTGTTTGGGTTTATCATTTAGAAAATCTCCCACAACCTACGAATGTATGTAAATGAAAAAGAAAAGTTTGTTCGATTGTTTGTTCTGTGTCGTTTATAGACAAATGATTTGATATCCATTGTTGAACAAGGTATTTCAAATCAAGATGGAAATCCTTAGAGACTAACAAACAATTCTAACTATATATAATGATAATTGAGAAAAATAAATTCAGTTTATTGAAAGATTACCATGAAGGCGCTGAAAATATTTGAACTTGTCAGGATTATATACTCTTTACGTGTTTTTTTAACAAGAAGACATGATTAGCGGCATTTAAAAGCCTTGCGCCGATGCTATGGAGAACAGAAAGCGGCTGACAACAACATTTTTTTTGTAGATTCTTTTTTTTTGCTTTGAGAAGAATCTTAAAGAACAAAAAAAATTTTCTTCATGTCAGTTTAGATGCGAGAAAACTACAAAAAACAAAAGTAAAATAGTCCTCAAATATAAGTAACAACAATATAATATTTTTATTTTCTTGCAAAAGTAAGTCGTTTTACATCATCTAAATAAAGATTGTTCAATTATCAAACTAATTACTTTACCTGTATTCACCTATCGACTGATAGTTGTTTGTTTTAGGATTATATATAGAAATGCACCTAGAAAAAATTTCATCATCTAAAATCCTTTTATGGTAAAAAAAAACATGAGCAGAACCGTAAATTTCTGACAGAAACAAAAAAGTCGCCATCTTTATGTAAGATCAACAGAATAGAACGTGAAGTCAAATAAAGCGAGAGAGTGAAAAACAAATGGACAAATAATGAGTCATTCATGAGAGAATAAAAATGTATAACGGATAAAACAATCTGTTCTCATTTGTTAAGGACATACATTTTATTTTATATAAAATAGATTTTAGAAAACAATGCGAAGAAATTCTTACGATTTAAATAGTCACAAAATTCATCCGGATGATAAAGCCAATGGGATAGAACTGAATCGAAAAGGTTCGTCGACACGTCGACAGTCAAAAGCATCGATATCTGGGTAAACAAGATAATCGACTTAAATTATGCATTTGTTGAAAAAAAAACTTTATTCTAGGTTTCGAATGAAAGATATTTTCAAAAAAGATGACGATGACGAACAGAAAGAAGAGAAAAAAACAGCCGAACTTGTCAGTTTTGCTAGTCTCGTATGTACTCGACATCTTTTTTTTAAAATGAAACATATAAATTATTTTGTAGTTTCGCTTTGCCAATAAAATGGATTTTATCTATATGATTGTCGCTTCATTTGCGGGTAAAGATTCTTTTCTTTTTTTTGTATATTAAACTTATTTTGTCATTCAGCTTTGGCACATGGCGTCGCATTTCCTATGAGTAAGTGCTCGATTTATCTTGAAGTATAGATTGATTAAATAAATATTTGATTAGTGTTACTGATTTTTGGCAATATGATTGATTTATTTACGGACCGAACATTTGATTTATGTACAATGAATTTTACAATGTTCGATGGTCTTTGTCCAGCCGGTGTACAATTGACACCCGAGAATTTCTTTACTGAATATTCGTATGTGTTTTGTTTTTCGTCTATTACTTCTATTGAATTTCGAATAATCACATGTATAGAAAATGTAATTTAACATCTTTGAATTTCTCACTACCAAGCACGAATTTTATTTCAAATATTCGTCAACAATCAGTTTGGCTTGCCAGTAAGTGTTCGCGTATTTCAAAAAGAGTATTTCGTATTGCATTTTAAAAAAATGTAGTTATGGGATGTGCAACAATCGTTGTTGGATATTTTCAAGTTGCTTTTTGGTCCGTTGCATGCGAACGTCAAACACGTCGTATTCGTGAAGTTCTATTTCGATCGATTGTTCATAAAGAAATATCCTATTTTGACATTAATAAAACCGGTCAATTGAGTACAAGAATGACTGAAGATGTTAGTAAAGTTCATGATGGTACGGGTGATAAAGTTGGTTCAGCATTGCAATTTTTCTCTGCATTTCTCGCTGGTTTAACACTTGGGTAGGTCAGATGAATGTGCGTTCCACAAAGAGATCAGTTTCGTGTGTTGATTTAGATTGGTCAAAGGTTGGAAATTAACCTTAGTTATTCTGTCTGTTAGTCCATTACTTTTTATCAGTGCCGTACTTTTTACGAAAGTAATTTAATGGAAATTAGAAAGATTACGTATTTTCGATTTTGATTTTCATAGATAACAGCAACAATGACATCACAAGAACTGAAGTCTTATGCTAAAGCAGGAGCCATTGCTGAAGAAGTTTTTAGTAGTATAAGAACGGTATTTTCCTATAATGGTTCGGCTTATGAATCGAAAAGGTTCGAAATTGGATGACAAAATGTAATTATTTTATAATTTTCATAGATATGAGAAGTTTTTAAGATCAGCCAAGATGAGTGGCATTCGTAAAGGAGCTTTAAATGGCTCATTAATGGGGGCTATTTGGTTTTTAATCTTTTGTACTTATGCTCTGGTAAGATAAAACATCTAATAACAAAAAAACGTTTCCCATTGAATAATCTAGGGATTTTGGTATGGAGCAAAACTTGTTCGAGAAGAGGATTATTCGATCGGTGGAATTATTATTGTAAGTGAATGTTTACTCAAATAGGCTGTGTATCAAGGTTTTTCTTTCTTAGGTATTTTTCTCTGTAATAACTGCTGTATTCAGTCTTGGTCAAGCTGCTCCTCACCTTCAAGCAGTTGCAGCAGCACGTGGTGCTGCATATACTTTATGGAAAATCATCGATACTGTAGTTTACAACAAGTTGACTGAAATCGAAATTGTGATGTTCTTTGTGTTTAGCCTTCGATTATTCAACTAGACAATCCGGATGGTATTCAAAAGAATGATTTAACTGGTGACGTCAAATTTTCTAATGTTGAATTTGTTTATCCATCTCGACCTGATGTTCCTATTCTAAATGGTTTATCATTTACAGCTCAACGTGGTCATACGACTGCACTTGTTGGTACATCGGGTTGTGGAAAAGTAAAAAAAAACGAATATTTATTCAGACAGAAAACAGAAAGATTATAATATTTAGAGTACATGCATACAATTATTACAAAGATTCTACGATCCAATTAGTGGATCAGTCGAAATCGACGGTGCTCCTGTAAATCAATATAATCTCGGTTGGCTTCGACAACATATTGGTGTTGTTTCACAAGAACCAATTCTTTTTCAAACAACGATTAAACAGAATATTCTATTCGGCAAAGTCGATGCTTCACAAGAACAAATTGAACAAGCAGCAAAGATGGCTAATGTACATGATTTTATATCTCAATTGCCAAATAAATATGATACTTTAGTTGGTGAACGTGGAGCACAATTGAGTGGTGTAAGAAAGGATTTTGTATTACGTAAATCGAAATATTTGATTTCTTCTAGGGTGAAAAACAACGTATAGGTATGAAATTGAATATTCAAAAACTTGAAATTTGAAAAATCTAATTTAATTAGCTATTGCTCGTGCTCTTATTCGTGATCCTCGAATTCTTTTACTTGATGAAGCAACTGTAAGAATAGAGTAAAATTCATTCGACTATCTGTTCGTCTTTTTGTCTAGAGTGCATTGGACACCGAAAGTGAACGAATTGTTCAAGATGCTCTCGATCGTGCATCGCAAGGTCGTACGACCATTGTCATTGCACATCGTTTATCAACAATAAAAAATGCATCGAAAATCATCGTATTGAATAAAGGAGCTCTAGTTGAAGAAGGTAGAACGAACATCGATTGAATTAGCCATTTCAATTATCTCGTTCTAGGAACTCATGAGAGTTTAATGGCTACGAAAGGGGTTTATTATGGTCTTGTTGAAGCGCAAAATTTACGTTCGAAAAATGAAAATGGAAAAGAAGAAGAAGAAATTGACGATGCTGAGGGTAGAGAGGATGTTTCGACAGCTGCACGAGGTCGAGCATTGAGTCAACTTCATTCAATTGAACATGAACTATCCAGTGATGGAAAAACAGAGACAATCAAAAAAACTGACGAAGAAGCTGATGTAATATCTTATTTTCTAAAATCGAATCATCGACTTTTACAATTCAATCTTATCTTTTCAGTATAAAGGTCCTTCGCCATTTCTAGCAATGTTAAAAATCAATCGACCTGAAATCGTTTTCATCATATTCGGTTGTTTATCATGTATATGCAATGGAGGTAAAACACCCTCAACTCAAATCTCTTAATATATTTTCTCTTTCTCTCTCTCGTATAGGCATTCAACCGGCATTCGGTATTATTCTCAGTAAACTAATGGCTGTAAGTGATTTACAAAAACACTTTTAACAAATATTTTCATTTATTTTTATTAAGGTTTTTCAACTTTGTGACAGCAAAGTACAAGAACAACGAATTTTAATGTACATTCTCATTCTGATTGGTCTCGGTTTTCTCATGCTAATAACCATGTTTTTACAAGTAATCATTTGACACTCTGTTCCATATGTAATCGATGATTTTCAGAGTTTTCTTTTTGCTATATCCGGCGAGGCATTAACTCAGCGTCTTCGTGCGCGAATCTTTCGTACTCTTCTACGACAAGAAGTCGGCTATTTCGATCGTCCTGAGAATAGTACGGGCGCATTATGTACTCGTCTAGCAACTGAAGCATCTGATGTTCAAGGCGTATGTTTGTTTGTTTGTCTCGCGACAAATCGAATTATTGAATTTAGGCAACGGGCATTCGAATTGGAACTATGCTACAGAATGTTTCAAATCTCGGTGTTGGAATTATCATTGCTTTTGTCTACGGTTGGTCGTTGACTTTACTTATCTTAGCATTTGTTCCGTTTATGATCGTTGCTGGATTTCTGCAAACTTATCTTTTAACTGGCTTTGCCGATCGAGTTAGTGAAAAAGAGAATATTCTTGAGTTTATGACGAATGTTTATTTAGGATAAGAAAGCATTGGAAACTGCTGGAAAGGTTAGATAATCTATCAAATTGAATAAATGAATTTGATTTTCTTTGAGTAGACTGCTGTCGAAGCTATATCAAACATTCGAACAGTTGCACAATTGACCAAAGAAACTTATTTCGTTGAAGAATATTGTAAACTACTCGATGTTCCTTTCAAGTTTGTTGGAAAAATATCCACGTATAAAACAAATGATACGAACTGATTCGATTTTGTAGAAATAGTTTAAAACGAGCACATGTTTTTGGAATCATATTCAGTTTTACAGATTCTGTAAGAATGAAAAATTTCTTTTACTAAATGGAAATCGTTTTCTTTTGTGTTGTTGAATAGATCATGTTTTTTGCCCAAGCAGCTCTATTTACATTTGGTGCCTGGAGGGTTGAACAGGGTGCAATGACGTAAGTGAAACAAAGATCATTGTTCTTTTTTTGCTAACAAAATTACATGTTGTTTTTCTAGATTCGAGAATATAATGCTGTAAGTTATATTTGAAAAAATCTGTTTTTCGTTTGATTGAGATCTTATTTGAATAGAGTAATGAATTGTATTATTTTTGGAGCGATGTCTGTAAGTTATTTTAATGAAAAAATTGATTGCTGATGAAGAGATTTTGATTTGTAAATAAAAGGTTGGTCAAACTGCTTCAATGGCACCTGATTATTCAAAAGCTGTGGTATGTTGAAAATTAAATTTGATAAAATAAATATCGACAATGATTTTTCATTTAGTCATCTGCGAAGAAAATTTTGCTATTATTTGAACGAAAACCTGCGATTGACAATGGTTCGACTGACGGCATGAAAATAGTAGATTGAAATATTTAAATTTATTACGAATTTCAAAGTTCTATTTTCGAAGGATAACTTTCATGGACAAATTGAATTGAAAGACATCGATTTTCGATATCCAAATCGATCGGAAGTTCAAGTTCTAAAACGTTTCAATCTAACGATTCAACCTCGTAGAAAAATCTCATTTCAATTCGATATAAAAACGAATCATTTTCATATCATATTTTAGACACTCAAGTTGCTTTGGTTGGCTCATCAGGTTGTGGAAAAAGTACGATTATTCAACTACTTGAACATTTCTACGATCCAACCAATGGACAATTACTAATCGATAATACTGATTTAAAAACATTGAATCTTCAATGGTGGAGAAATCAAATCGGCTTTGTTAGTCAAGAGCCGATTTTATTCGATGCATCAATTCGAGAAAACATAGCCTACGGTGACACATCACGTGTTGTCTCCATGGAAGAGATTCGAGAGGCAGCTAAAAATGCAAATATTCAGCAATTTATCGAAACATTACCCGAACAATATGAAACCAATGTTGGTTCCAAAGGTACACAATTATCCGGTGGACAAAAACAACGAATCGGTAGAAATCAGACGTATATTTATTTGATCTTATTTTCGAATATGTTCTTGTTTCTAGCCATTGCTCGAGCATTGATTCGTAATCCGAAGATTTTATTACTCGATGAAGCAACTGTGAGTTGAATGAACGAATCAATTGACTTGAAAACTGATTTTCTTGTTCTAGAGTGCACTTGATACTGAGAGTGAATTAGTCGTTCAAGAAGCACTCGATCAAGCATCTCGTGGTCGAACGACAATTGTGATTGCTCATCGTTTGTCGACAATACAAAATTCCGATGTCATTTGCGTTGTTCATCGTGGCCGAATCGTTGAATCAGGAAAACATGATCAATTATTGACTCAAAAAGGTTTTTATTATCGTTTAGCACAATCAAAAAAATGATCTGAACCAATAGATTTCGTTTTTTTTTATTTTTAAAAATTGCTTAACATATTTATTAACACTTTTATATAAATTCAGAACAAAGTTAATCTCCTTTTTTCGATGCTTGACGTTTATTGTAAAACCAAACACGAATAACATACGAATCGTAACCTAATTGCTCGGAGAGAAGAGCGATGTCTTGTTCTAAAACCGAGAAATGTACATACAAAGTAGATGTACGTATGAATGGGGGAAAAGAAACGTACGATTTGGTTTAGGATTTTGAATAAATGCTTCTTTGAGATGTTCGATATCATTGGCAGTGAAAATCGTTCGTTTTCGACGACGTCTACTACTATTCGATAGATTATGTTTATGATAATACGACGGTTCATGCGTATATTCCGTTGATTGATCATTGA
>ERZ781399.1291-NODE-1291-length-22768-cov-3.993396_pt1 | contig 22768 bp, 28 predicted proteins | sample MGYA00511014_ERZ781399 | MGnify/ENA primary metagenome ERZ781399 (study PRJEB29847, sample SAMN06458254) | wastewater metagenome | isolation source: Wastewater bioreactor | place: South Africa: Cape Town | study: EMG produced TPA metagenomics assembly of the...
AGTCACTCGGATATTTCTAGCTAACTAATGAAGAGTGATCTTCTTCTATAAACATTCCACTAGCAAATCAAAGACAAAAAATTGTGTTCAAACAAGTCCATATTCTTTCGTATCCGTAGTTAGTTCAGTTTTTTCTTCTTCTTCTTTTTTTTTTTTATTATTATTATTCTATTCAATGCTATTTGTTTTCTCCGGTTGTATGCGTACATATATAAATAAATCTACAGAAAAGTTCTTATCAAACAAAATACTAAAGCAAAAAGATGGCAGAAGAGAGAGAGAGAGAGTGAGAATAAATACGGTTTTTTTCTCATTGGTTAATTTATGACGTCAAGATGAAAGAGGATTTTTCATGGATGACTCATCGATTTCTAGAAAAAAATAATAATAAATCGATTGTGTTTTTTTTCTGCTTCTATATAAACCGTTGGTTGGATCTTGAATTGAGTCATTTCAATGAGTTTTCTTGGGAATCTCGGTAAAAAAGCTGTCGAAAAAGCTTACGATCTTGCGGCTAAAGTCGAAGGTGGCCGTGATTATTTAACAACAGCTGCGAATACAGTTAATTCATTAGTTAAAGGCAAAGATGCTCGGTATGAGAATTACAAGAGTTTTTATTTCTACATTGAATTTGACTGATTTTTATTTTGAAGAGTTTATTTAAAACCTGGCAATGTCGTGCAATTCATTTCTCGATCATCAGCTCGTTCGATTCAAATCGTTGTTGGCAAAGATACAAATGAGCTCGTCTGTGATGCTATCGGTGGTACGGGACCATTCTTTCCCAATGCTTATTGGCTCGTTGTATGCAGTCAACATGGTCGATATTTCTTTCACAATAATTACAATTATCTTGCGATTAAAAATGGCAAAATCTCTATAATTCCATCGTCGGCCAACGAAAAACCACCGAGTGAAGGTGAATTTCGTGTTCAAGATGTTTTAGGTTCAGCACAAGCTATTTATTTCGAATCAGTTAGTATGCCTGGATATTTTATCAGTTTTGACGAAGATGGAAATCCAGGTGATGAGAATAAACTGAAAATTAAAGACAAATCTTCACAATTAGAAATTCAACTGGTAGATTTTGAAATGGTTCTTTTTTTTTGTATTTTCAATTTCAATTTATTTAGGTTGCCTATGGACCTGGTATTAATCCTGAAAAAGACGATAATACAATTGAAGCGTCCAGTGAACCAGCACCACCACCTTACTGGGCAGCAGCAGCAGCTGGTTCAACTTCGCCAACATCTAATTAACAATCATCATAGATCAACTTGAACAAATGTTTTCTTTTTTTTTATAACTATATTTCATTGTGTAAATTGAGGATCCAAGGAAAAACGCGTATCTTATTAGAAAAGTCAAATAAATCTCTACATCAATCGAGAAGAAAAACACAATCGAATGCCATCTATACATGAAAATTTCTATAGGTTATTTATCGTTCATTTGTCGACCAGTAGAAGACCAAGAAAAGAAAAGAAAAAAGCAAAGTCATAACACAACAAAAAACACATTACCATATTGCCTTTTGTTTATTCGAATAGATTGTTTCGATGTTAACTAACATTGAACGAGATTCGATTAAATCGATGATTAAAACATAAATAAACACGAAATTCCAAAAGAAAGCAATGAGTAATCATAAACGTTCGCTCGAAGATTACGGCTTTTTAGCAAATTTAAAACGACGTCGGCATCTTTCGCCACAAAATTCGAATATTGATTTAAACACAAGTAATGATTCAGTCTTATCATTACGCAAAAAAACTCGAACGAAATCAAAAAATTCACTCCATGAATCCAATGGACATACGACGCCTCGTGTAAGACAACCTACTCGCATTTTTAGCCCACGTTTTATATTTTTCTATTTATTAATTAGAAAACATCATCTCGCCATCAGACATCATTTCGACAATTGACTGAAATCAATTTGCCTAATTGGGAACGTATTTGTCCGCATATCGATCAGATTCTTTCGAATAAACATATACAATCAGGTGTACTCGCTCATGAAGTACAATTAGTTCAACAAGAACTCGAAGCTTTACTTTCGATGGCGTTCGTTCGCGAAGCTATACTCAAAGAAATGTCGAAATCATCGAATCACGATAATCTACGTTCGAAAATTCGCAAATATCAAGAAGTCGAACGTATTTATTCGACGAAAAACTTGCCGAAGAAAAAGCCCGAACCAACAAAATCGAATCATCATCAGCTAACATCAAAAGCCAACGGACTCTTCGATCGGCAAGTCGCTTTAGCACCGATTGAAGGCGCACGTATCGATCATATTTGGTCGGATATGAGTACATATCACTATCAAATCTCATCGAATGATCTAACTACGCTCGAGAATCTCGTTGAATTCGATCGAAATCTCGAAACTCAATTTGCTCAACTCATCGACGATTATCAACAGCAATTATTCGATGAAACGACATTTCTCGATCGATTTCATTCGAAGAATTTCGAAACTTTAGTCGAAATATCTGAAATCAATCCACTTCTATCACATTATGTCGATCATACGACATTGAGCAGTTTTCAAACGAAATTATACGAACATATTGGTCAAACATCACCGGTCTACAAAACGCCGATTTCAAGTCCGATGCACGGTCGACATCTCGTCAATCATCACGAATCGAATTCTCATCTACGAATCTCGCCTCGTTTACATCGAACGAATTTCTTTTCGAATCTCGACGATGAACTCGATGGTGGTAGCCTATCATTTCTTAAATCGAAACGTAAAAGTCAATTTCAACAATCTAGTCCTTGTTCAGCAATGAAATTTCAACAATCAATCGAACATGTTCGAGCTTATTTAAACAATTCAATTGTTCAACAAACCGAACATGTCAAACGGCAGCTATTTGTCGAACAAAAATCGCTCACAAAAAAACGTAAAACAACTCAACTAATCAATGAACAACAGTCAATGGATAAATTTCAACAGAAACTAACTCAGATTCTTCAACTTGTACACGAATGTTCAATGTTAAGTACGTGTGCTCTTCAACGTGCACGTTTACAAATCGATAATGAAGAGATCTGGTCGAAATTGAATTCGATCGAACATGATCTCGAAACGTACGTTGAAAAACTCGATACAACCGGTGGACAATCGAATTCTGTAGCCAAAGACAAAACCTATCAAAATCTCGAACAATTAATCAATGAATGGCATAAATACAATCAACAATTTCAGCAACAATTCGACGCTATCTGTCCTCTAGATATTTGAATGAGATCAGCAATCTCCTTTTTTTTTATATGTTGTCTTGTCAGAGAAACGAAAAACGAGACACGATCACAGATCTGTCATAAAAATAGAATCTTTATGTTGTTATATTAACTATTGTTTGCTTGTTTCAGATGTCGACAACTCGTTATGTTGATTATGAATCAACTTGTCCACGTTGTCAACAAATCATTCAAACAATCGATCTGACTTATCAACAAGGCATATTCATCTACGATCTAACGTACATTCAACAAGAACTCGAGTCAGTTTTGATTGCGGCTAAACAACGGCAAAAACAATTAGTCGAACACGATGGCGAAGAATTGCAATTGCCGAATACGTCGATGATTTGTTTGGTGAACGGCGGAAAAAAACAACGAGATTTTAAAGCCGAACGTGAACGACGACGCAAAGCGTTCAATGGACATCCGACAAAAAAACGACGAATGAAGAAAAACATCGTTAAACAAATTCATTCGACTGTAACGAAATTTCAAATCAATCAAATCTACACACCGGATCAATTCTGGTTGAAATTAGTCGATTTTCAACAGGATCTTAGTCGATCAATTGATTGCTTGCAAAAATTGATTCATATCGATGAAAATCTCTTGGAAAATATCGACGATGAACTAGCCAAAGAATTTGTTCGAACCAAAGAATATGTTCTATTGAATGATAACGATTATCAACATCCGGAATTGAATTCCTCAATTGTCATTCAACGAAATCAACGATTTCTTCGTTTAATCGATCGATTATCAAATAATCATCGATTGAAACGAAAATATTCAGCTATGATCGAGACCGATGAATATCCAACAGATGTTTTTCAATATTTTCAACAGAATTCTCCGTATGTGTGAATATGCGTACAAAAAAAAATCTGTATATGTTTTTTGTCTAGGATATTTACATCGAAATCAGCTGAATTCGAGTATCGTCTTCGTGAATCTCTTCAATTAGAACGTTTAGCTCTTCGACGTGCTGAAAAACAACATCGATTCAATGAAATCTCCATTCAAATGTCAGATATTGACGAAAAAATTCTCGAAATTACGAATTCAATTCGTCAACGCAAACGGCCAAGTGAAAATCTTCTCTCACAATGCAAATCTCTCAGTCCAATATCAACTAGCAATCAGTCAAATGACGATCAATCATGGCGAAAAGGTCGTCGTCAATCGACATTACGCATCTACGATGAATTAGAACGTTTAATCAATCAACGAATGCAATTCGATAAACAACTCGATGAACGAAATCTCTCGTTCGACATCAGTTATTAACGAACTTTTTTTCTTTTTTTTTTGTCTTTATTAGATCAGATTGAATCTTGTTTTAGCTGTACATACACATCTAATATTTGAACAATTTTGCTTCCATTTATTATTTATTTATGTTGTAGATTAGTTTTGCATATGAATGGAGAAGAAACATTCGAAATCGAAACGACGTTCGAATAATAATAATAATAATAATAACGAACATGAATTATTATTATTACCATCACTATCATCATCATCGTCGTCATCGAGAGATGATTTTTCATTATTAACAACTGATAAACAACAGCGAACATCAACAAGAATTCAGCAATTTGAACGAATTGCCGATTTTCGACAAGATTTGTTTAGTAATCAAACTCAATTGTTTTCGACAAGCTCTCAAAAACGAACGAGAACGGACGACGATGATCAACATGAACAACATAAACGAATTCGTTCCGAACAAGTCAATTTGAACGAAACCGAAAACGAACCTCCACGTCCTACAACAATTCAACGTCGATCAGTATTTCTCTGTCAACATCTCGGTTTCAACAATCAACATCATCAACATCTATCATTCAATCAACTTCTTCCAACGTCTCATTCATATGACTCGAATCTCTCGAATTATTTTTCGTCATCATTTGCCGATCCATCTTCGATTCTATCCAATTCTTTATTAGCACCGCCGCCATTACGTACGACGAATTTCGTTTTCGATAACAAACAACCATCATGTATGAGTGCAACAACTATTCATCGGACAGGAAATATCTCGCCGGCACATTCAGATACATCGACAGAATCGACATCGACATGTTCATCTGATGAACAACAATTTCACTTATTTCACTATCAAACAACACGTTCGAATCGAGAACGAGAAAATTACGAGCAATTATTGGATTTAGCTGCTAAAATCGCCGATCCAAATCGTTTCAAACAAGTTAATCTTGAACAATTCGTTTCCTATCGATATAAAACACGAACATCAACCGATTTGACGGCTTGCGTGATTTGTATGTCGAATTTTAAAAACGGTCAACGTATTCGTGTACTTCCATGTCAACATGAATATCATTCGAACTGTATTGCACGTTGGTTTACAATGAATTCATCGTGTCCGATCTGTCGACGAAATAATTTCCTTTTGAATTAACTTGAAAATTTGCTTGTATATAAAAAAAAATTTTTTTTTTTTCGTCTTACAAATTTTTCTTTTTTTTTTTTGGTTTATTTGTTGTCGTGTCTTCCTCTTGATTCTCGTTTTTTTTTTGTTCTGTATGTATATGTATCCGTCAGTTTTTTTTTCGTTCCTAAGAAAATTAATCATTGAACTAACCATGTGCGTTGTTTTCTTCAATTATTCCGCAAAACGAAAGCTTCCGCTTGACTTTCTCTGCTTTCAACCGCAAGGGAAACAAGAAAACATAGAGTCTAGTTCCGTTTCTAATCAAAAGAAGAAAAAAAAATAATATGTATACATACAGAACGAAAGACTCAACTGTATAATTAAGAGAGAAAGAAGAAAAAAACGACACGTCGAGCATGTTTCTCGGCCGTGTTCCTTTTTTTCCTCCCTCTCTCTCTCTCTTTCACTTAACTTTTTTCTCTTCATTCGCTCGTTCAGAACGAACAAATGTCTGTTCTTCGTATTGAGAAAATGAGGCATACACACACGCACGCACAATTGTCGGAGAGAAGTGGGTCTGATTATATTGTATACATACACATGCAAATAGTCTCATTTTTCTTTTCTTTTGCAAACTCGAAATTTCGTCGTTTTTGTTGTTGGTTTTTATTTTACAACAAAACAAAACATGTTCGTATATGTTTCAGATGATGATAACATCGAAAGAAAATTCAGCTAGTTCGATTTCTCAACCGATCGGTAAGTTGATTTCAACTTGAAAACACTATCGAATTTAATTTTTTGTTATTTAGATTCGAATATGAATAGAATTCCTCGTTCGTATTCGACAATCGGTTACGATTATCATCATTATAATCCTTGGCAAAAGCCAATTTATCCAATGTATCATTATCCACAAGCAAATTATTCGCTAACATCTACGCCCGGTGTTTCATCGTCATTAGAAACAATCAATAAAACGAATTTCTCTCGACGGCATAGTAAAATATTACGTAACATTTGATTTTTGTAAATCTTTCGTTCTAGCTGAATCAGTTTTGCCAACATCGACGACCTCGGTTTATCCGTCATCTTCATCAGCAAGTTCATTTAACTATTCACCTACGACGACGCATTATCAGTCCTATTTCTCTTGGAATCATCCGAATTCATCGTTAATTCGTACGCATAGTGATTATCCGTCGTCAAGTAAAATCTCTTTGTTCTTGTTTATTATTATTATTATTATTTTTATTTTAAAAAAAGCATTTCCACGTGTTAATCCAATCAATTCCGGACTATTGGTAACACACAAGTCAACAGAGAATCTTTCACAAACGAATCCAATTAACTTTCCAACGACAACAACGAATCCTTATCCATCGTATTTTCATATGATTCCACCGATGAATTTCTCACTACCGCCACCAATATCTCTGCCGACGACGAATTCGAATGTGGCGGCAGCAGCAGCAGCAGCAGCAGCAGTACGTCCATCGAAAAGAAAACGTTCACATTTAACTGCACGACTTCGTCAAGAAATTCTTCAACTCAAAGCAAATAAACCGACGATATTCGTTTGGGAAATACAACAAAATCTTCTACAAAACGGTATTTGTACCGCTCAAACGCTGCCACATGTAAATAACAGTTGATTATTTTCGATATAAAAAAAAACAAGAACAAAACTTTTGCTTTTTAGGCAACAATGATTCAGAAAATTCTCAACGAATCGAATCGTAGTCAAGTAAAACCCGAGCCTAAAGTCATTGAAACTATTCCTACGAAACAGCCGCCAGTCACAATTTGTCTCTCACCTTCACAATCTCCGGCTTTATCCGACGGTGAAACAGGCTCCGAATGTTCGATCTGTCTCGAAACATATCGAAGCGGACAAGAAGTGAGCATTCTCTCGTGCTCACACGAATATCATTCATCATGTATCAAAGAATGGATGATAAAAAATCGGTCCTGTCCAATGTGTAGAAAAGATATACATAATCACACTCCGTTTGTTACTTTCCTTATCTGCTCGGTGGTGTACGAAAAAACAACAAGTTATTTTTTGCTTTCTTTCTTTCGTGCTTCTTCCGTTGTATGTATATAAAACAAGAAAATGCTGCTTTTTTGTTGCTAACATTCAATCGAAAACGATTTATCAATGTTTACGTATGAAGAAAAGGCAAACAAACGAGTTTTTTTTTTTGATAAAAATTTTGTGATTTCATATAACGAATAGGCTCATTGAATGTTTAATTTTTTGTTGAAATTCTTTTCGGTTTTTTTTCTTCATATTCAAATAAAATCGAATAGATGGAGAAAATCTTATACGAGACAGACCTGTTTTGATAATAAAATATCCTTTAGTCATCCTTATTTTTCTCAATTGAATCTTACAGAATATCTGATCGTTTTTTTTGTCAAAAGAATAAATAGTTCTATTTCCGTTTCAATTTAACGGAGAAGTAGATAGGTAACAAAAGATTTGATTTAAACAAAAATAAATAAGGTTAAAGTCGAAGACAGGAACGCTTCTATAATTATATCAACTATGATAGCGATCATGCGATTTCCAGGTAGTTCTTTGTTAAGATTGACTCAATTAAATAACAATACTATTCTTGAAAATAATGTTTATTTTGTTTTAATACGTTTATATGATGAACATCGTTTCAAACTTTGTATATCAAATATATGATTCTGCTAAAAAGAAATTTACAAATTATTTTTGTATTGCTGCCAGTCTGCTGTGTTTGTAAGTGTCGTTATCACAAGTTTCATTTTTTACTTGAATTAGTCGAGAACTTGTTGACATTTTCGTTTTTTCTTTGTCTGAATATTTTGTGAAGATTTTAATCTAGTCGTTCTCATTCAAAACTAAAGGGATTTATGCACGAACAGTTGAGATCGCCGTTGTTTTTCGGTCTATGTGCGACATTCATTTTACCTTGTTCCAGTTGAATAATTTACTATTATCTTCTGATTTTAACAATTATCTATGCATGAAATATATCAAATAAATGCTTAATGTATATCCATTTCCTTTCGAAACGAAGAAAATGACTTAGAAAATAATTGAAATCAAGCGAATAAAGATAGTTTCTTTTATTAAATGAAATTAAAAGAAGAAAAAAAAACGCAGAAGATACCGGAAAAGCTGATACATAGAAAAAGTTTTATTATAATTCATTTATTTGTTTTCTTCGTTCCATAAGCATTCGAACAATTGACATAGTCTCGATTCAAAAAGGACATTCATTACAATAACCGGTTCGTCAATTCACTTGAATTCGTTCGAGTATATTCGAATAAATTCTAATTGACTTCAAATTTTCATTGATTTCAGTTGAATCAATGTTTGTTTGCTTAGCATGAGATCAATTAAAGGTAAAGCTGATTTTCAAAACGATCAAATTCTTTTCATCATTAGTCGATGATCTTTTTGAATAGATCCCCATTCAAGTCATAGACTAGTTCTATTCTTTACTACAACGTTCAATCATCTCGGTAAGTCGAGAGTATGAATTGCCTAGAGCTAGTTTCGGTATTTGTCTTTTTCAATTGAAACAAGTTAAAATGACTGTGATTGTTTTCTTCCGCTCTCTCTCTCTCTCTTCTCGTCGTTTCGATAAGAAGAAAAAAAACGAATCTCGTTTTCGTTTCTGTCTTTTTGATTATGCGATCAATTGTATTTGTCATCAATCGGATCAGATCATGTTCGTTTGACTGCACACACTCTCTCGAACATTTGAATGACATTTGAATTTTTGATTTGTTTCTATAATTATCAAAAAAAAAGAAGAATCTCATTTCTTATAAACATATTCAGTCTATTGACCAAAATAGTTGTGTCTTGTTCGTTTTTTATCTTATTTCGAAATCAATCAGATTTCTAATTGAAGATGTGCGATATGTACATGGTAAACGTTTCACATATTTGTCGGTTCTTATTTTATCATTAATGTTCAACACTGATTGTGATCTTTTTTTCTTCTACTTATTCATTGTTCTTTATGCGCGTACTTTTTGTCGTCGTTCAATAATGATGATAAGTTCTTTGTAATTAGCTGCACACACACACACACTATCTTCTTTTTCCCTATTGATAGGCATAGAGCAGACATGCAGAGGCCCTAAAGGAATGCAATACTAATTTTACTTTGATCATTTCAGCGGAATAACTGACGGTGACAGCGACAAGCAAGAGCAAAGCAAATTATATTGCGTTAACACCTCGTTTTTTCCTCGTGCGCTCGCTCAATCTGTGTCTTTCTCTCATTGGTTCTTTGTTAGGATTCATATTTTTTCTCCTAACATCGTCATTCTCATTGTTAGATTGATGAAAATGTCTTATTCTTCTTTTTTTCTTCTTCTTCTTCTTCGTCTTTCCGAAGGAAACTATTTCGTAGGCGGACATTATCACGCTCGAATGATGATCGGCCTCATCAGAATGAGTGCGCATGCACGAAGCTTTCTTTTCTGGTAACATGTGTATGTCTCGTTTTTTTTCCAATTTCCAAGTCGAGTTATCGCAAATGACTGTCGGTACTTGTGCGAATAAAGAATAGATAAGCAAAAGAAAATAACAAGTTTTTTTCTTCTTCTTCTATCGGAATATACATATTTGTAACGAGTTGTTAATCAAATGGAAATGAGGGTAATTACTAGAAGAGGACGAATATGAACCTGCTGTGTATTTTGATCGATGATCATCATAGATGAAATAAAACACAACAAAATCAAGATAATAATTGTTTAGATCAAAATAGTCTTGTTTCAGGCGTCAAATATAAGAATCAATAAATACAATGTATTTATTTAATTGCACCTGCTGTTTATAATTACTATTGAATAAACGATCAATATGTTATACACTAGAGGGTTTTTCAAATCGAATCAAAGTATAAAAAAAACACAGTTAATTATAGATTTAATAATTATGATAAAGTTAGAAAATTCCTTGAGTTTGTCTCGATTTTTTTTCTTTATCGTCGGTAGTTCATTCCGACAAAAATAACCTTTAGGTTTTTTCATGATTTTCACAAGAACAGATTCAATATAAAAAATGTCAATGTCAAACTAGATGAATCACGAAACAAAAATGATCTTCTATGGTATCTTTGAAAAGAAAAAAATATACAAACAAATCTGTCTGAGAGAGAGAGAGAGAGACGATACGGCAAATAATCAAAATGATTATTTCTCGAGGATATTTTGTTTTAATTCTGAAACAATTGTTGTTTATGAGGAAACGTTTTGTGTCTGTGTGTATGTGTGTGTTCGTATAATCCTAATTATTTCGATTGTTGTTGACTTATTCATGGCGACAATAACAAACGGATCGTTTTCTTCTTTTTTATTTTATTTCTTTTCTTTAATTAAAATCTTTCAGGCGTCTGATATTTGATTGGATTATATGAAATTTCGTGTTCTATCTAATCGAGTGATGAACAGAAAGCAATTTTCATACCGACTCACGAATGAACAAATGTTCGTAGATTATTTCAAGCAGAAAAATTCTATGAGTTGATAATAACCGAAGAAAATGTCGCTTCCGCTGGGAATTTCTTACTGATGACCAATGTCCTTGTCTAACGACGTCGTTAATCAAGCAGAAGTTTTTACTTTCTCTCTCTCTCTTTTTCTCTGTTGGTGGTCAGCAAGATAATAATAATAAAAAAAAGCCAGGGAAATATATGTATCGTTATCGGATTCAGGTACAACGCAACGCAAGAAACGAAGAACGACTAAAATAGACTGAAAAAGAAGGAAGAAATAAGTAACCAATCATGACACGACTCGAGAGGAAAAAGAAGTTCAGCCAACCAATAGTTAATTTGTTCTCTTCTTTTCTTCGCCTACTTGATTGCAATAAAGTGCTTAGGCGTCGTCTTATGAAGAAAGAGAGACGAAAGGAAGAAGAAGAAGAAGAAGAAGCAGCAGCAGCAAAAAAGGTAACCAGTGAGAAAAAAGAAAGAAATAGGGAAGATACGAATCAGCTCATTCGAGTAGAAAAAAAAGCAGAGAGAAAAGAGGAGAGAGACGAGTGCTGCAAAAAAAAGAGACCGACAAACAATCGGATTTGCTGCCGGTAGGGTATCTTATGGTATTTTTCTCTCCCTCTCTCTCGTTTTTCTTCTTCTCTCTTTCTCTCTTTCTTCTCGTTATACGCTTGCACGATTTTTCTCTTGTATATGTGTTTTGTCTCGATGCTTTCAGTTGTAAGCGCATAAATCGAGCGTTCACACGAGGCTAACTAACCGAATCCGTGCGAGCGTTGTCCGCCCGCCCGCCCGTGTGTGATCCGAAACAAATTCCAACTCACTGAAATGTAAGTCGCTACTAATATACTCGATATATATATATATATATATATATATATATGTAAAAAAAAGCCAAGCGTGTAAGAAAAAAAAAGGGAGAAAAGAAAACGGAAAATATTTTTTTTATTTGAAAAGACAATCAAGATATTCGATTGTATCCCGTAGATTTTCTTCCTTTTTCTTTTCAATTATTATGATTTTATTCGGAATCTTATATTGGAAAGAAAACATACGCCCCGATGAATGACTGTTGATGATCAATAAATATATGATTCAATGAACATTAAATATATAGTTGAATAAATCACAAGCAGAGAAATATAGACATTTAGAGAGAGTTATATGTAAGAAAAAACACGCGAAGAAAGTTTGCTTTTTCGAAAAGAGAATATCAGCATCATCATCATCATCATGTGGTAAATAGTGAAAATCAAGACAATTGTTTCTATTCAAATTTCTATTTGTCTTTTTTTCTCTAGTTACTTCATTCAACAAAACTCAAATCCACTCCGACTACGAAGAATACAATGGATATTCATAATGATTTATCAATGCCACATAAAGGTAAGATCGACATCAAACATGCGTTCTACTTCGAAAGTGATTGTTTGTGTATCTAACAAGTTTTAATAAGCAATCGAATTTTGCTTGTTGTTATTATTGTTATTATTATTATTTCTTATTGTTATTGTTTTGATAAGAAATTAGAATTTGATCAATCAATCACTGCACCGTCGTATGATCTCGATCTAACGGTGTAATGAATTTCAAGTATTGCTACCTTTCTCTCGTTTTTTTTTAATATTAATCATGAATATTCAATGAGAATAATTTGTAAATTTGAATAATGTTTTACGTTTAGGCCATTCAGGAGTTAATCAACTTGGAGGTTTATTTGTTAATGGTCGACCCTTACCGGATAGTACACGTACACGTATAGTCGAATTAGCACACAATGGCATGCGTCCTTGTGATATAAGTCGATGTTTACAAGTGTCCAATGGATGCGTATCGAAAATTCTTGCGAGATATTACGAAACAGGTTCAATTAAACCACGTGCAATCGGAGGTTCGAAACCTCGTGTAGCAACAAACGATGTTGTTCAACGTATTGCGCAATATAAACGTGAAACACCGTCCATATTTGCATGGGAAATACGAGATCGACTTCTAACGGAAAATATTTGCAATCCGGAAAATATACCGAGTGTATGTGTTAGATTTTTTTTCTTCGTTTTATATGCATAGAAGTTCGTTTTCTTTTTAGGTTTCATCAATTAATCGAGTTCTACGAAATCTTGGTTCGAAATCTTTAGATTCAATGAATAGTCATGAAACGTACTATTCTGTTGATAATAAACTTCGTGTTTTACATGGTCAATCATGGCCATCGTCATCATCGTTCTATGTTCATCATCAAGGCGCTCAGCCACCATCAACAGCCTATTCAACAAGTGGAGATTCGAATTCTGAATACAAACATCAAGCCAATGAGATGAATCATGGACATCATCAAGATCTCGGAGGTAGACACATCTCATTGGTTATTCATTTATAAAAGCGAGATAACAAAAAGAAGAGAAAAAAAAGAGTAGCTTGTCACTATTTTACAGATGTTCAATCTGTTCTAATCCGTATTTGTTCCACATCGTTGCTAGCATTGATTTTATTCATTCATTTGTAAATGACAAGAACAAAAAAGAAGAAGCAGCAGTAGCAGCAGGACATTCTATGTTTTTTTCCTCTTTCTTTAGATTTAACCGATGCAAGTAATGACAGCAAAACGGCTATAAGAGATAGTCTAAATGAGAATGATGAAGCTGTTCAAGAACGTTTGAAATTAAAGCGAAAATTACAACGAAATCGAACGTCATTTACACAAGAACAAATTGATGCATTAGAACAAGGTTTGCTATTTTTAAAAAAAATGATGAATCAAAAAAAGACAGAAACAATATATTCTTTTTCTTCTTTTGTTTGTCTATGAATAGCTTTCAATGGAACACATTATCCCGATGTGTATGCACGAGAAAAACTTGCACAAAAAATTAGTTTACCCGAGGCACGAATTCAGGTATTTTAAAATAGACGCCTCTTTTTTTTTCTTTTTGATAATCATGTGTTATTATAGGTTTGGTTTTCGAATCGTCGAGCTAAATATCGTCGAGAAGATAAAGTTAAAGGTCGTCGTCAACAACAACAATTAATCAATGATATGGGCGAAAATATGCGTCCATCAGGTTCAACTCCACCTCATTCTCAATCTCAACAAACACAACCAACATCATCCGCATCGTCATCAGCATCTCTCTATCCTCAAGTACTTCCAAACACGAATGATCCACATTCTCATCATCATCATCATCAATATGGTGCATTTAGTTCGGGTTTTACTGGTCAAATGGCTGCAGCCGTTGCTTGTAGTTCAACGGGCTATCCAACATTTTTCCCAAGTAAATCAAATTCTTTCTTTCTTTCTTTCTTTTCTCGTAATTGAATTTTCGATTTAATCGAAATGTCTATACCCCGAAGAAATCTGAAGATAATTAACACATAACTCAATTTTTCGATTTCTTCTTCTTTTCACAGGTTCAACACGTGGTTACGAAGGACTTAGTCCATTCAGCACACCTTATAATCGTTCATGTCCAACGTATTCATCAAGTATACCCACTAATCTCTCATCAGGTAATTCACACATACAAACAAATCAAAACAAATCAATTTCGTTTCTTTCTTCGACAGATTTAGATCACATGAAAAACATGTCATCATACGGTGGTGCGCCGCATATTTGGTATTCACCGATCTTACCTTAGAACTGAGAATTAACAATTGGTCAACGTTTTGTTTTTCTTTTCTTTTTCTTTTTCCTTTTGTGAACATTTATTAATTGTATCATATTGCTCGTTTGTTTTTCTTCTTCTTCTTCTTCTTCTTCTATATTGTCGTGTCTTCTTGTTTTTATATTTTCAATCAAATAGATATCTAAAAATGAGCATTCATTAAATATCTCAATGTAGAAATATGATTTCATTTCATGTTTACTTATGGTACATCGAGAACATTTGAATGTCTTCGAGATTGAAAGAGAAATTTCCTTGACTTGCAGGCATGTTATGACTTTTAAAAATATCGTATTAAATTTATTACGCGGGCAAATTCAACAATATTCGTTTTTATTAAAAAAAAGACATAGAAATCGTTTTGTTCAAACAACATTTCTATCATTTTCAATGTTTTCTTTGTTTAAATTGTCGAAAATCGATTTCTTATGAATCATTTTATCTCAATGAAAAATTACAATTTGATGTAAATGAAAATTTTCGAATTTTAAAAAGTTCTTTTTTTTCTCGGTGGTAGATTACTAATCCGCAAATATTTTGTGAACAATGTTTCTTTCAACGTTCGTCAATCTGCTATCAATGTAAAAAACATTTTAAATCGAACAACAGTTGATTGAATGAATTGATTTTTAGTTTTGTCTGCATGAATTGTTATCAAACATTACGAAATCGAATATTCCATTCGCAAAATCAACGTCTCTATTGTGAAATCTGTATGAATGAGCTTGAACCAAACTTGCAATCGATTGATGTTGCTCAACAATCATTCCAAACTTGACAATGTCGAAAATGTGGTTTGAATTTCGAAGATAATCAAATGATTTCTATGTATCAATCGGATTGTATACGTTGTGTTTATTGTCAAATTCGACTTGTTAATCAAGGTTTTTTTTCGGCAAGAAGATGCATGTTTCTATTGTTTGAATTGTCAAATTGAAACAGGATCATGCTGTCAAATTTGTCATGAACCATTTCTAACCGGAGAGTATTTTAGTCAATTCAACGGACAATTTATTCATCAGACTTGTTTTCGGTGTGATTTTTGTCGACAGATTATTGATAGGAAAGGTTTTGCATATGACATTCTAAGTTATGATAAACCTGATTCTGCTGAAATTGTTCTACCTGATGGAACTAAATTCTTCTAGTATTTAGCTATCGGTAGTATGGTGAATCCAATTTCTCTTCATCTTCGAGATTTTATACCGCTCGTTTCTTATCCAGCTATTTGTCCTGATTATAAACTAATCTTTCGTGGAATGGCTGATGTGGAACATTGTTCAGGCACTCAATTCCATAGTGTTGTTCATCTTCTTTCAGAAGATCAAATGACTTGTTTAGATAAATTCGAAATGGGATACAATCGAATCATTGTCAATTCGATTGATTATCAAAATAGTTGAGGGGTGAGGGTGAGGGTGATGATGAATCTCATAATGATGAAGATAATAAAGAGAATATTTGTAGTTAAGTGTGATTTTTTTATATGATTTAATAAAATTGAGTAAATTAAAGAGAAAATCCAGCTGAACATGTGTCGAAACATCTTTATAAATTGATCTATCGAGATAAAGCTTGAGATTGTCATCAATATTTTTGATTTAAAATTGAACAAGAAATATTCTCGAAATATGACGAAGTGAATGTGATGAAGTCACGTCATTCGAATCGAATATTATGAATATTCGCAATCTTTGTTTGACAATTAATGAAGAATCAAATTAAATCACTTTATTCTGTTAGTAAAAAACTCTACAAAGATTTGTCAATTGAACTGATTTTGCTTTTCGTTGTAGCAAAAACTTATTCATCCGAAGAATTTCGAGCGACAATCTACGGAACTTATCATTTCACTTATGAATTCCGTGAAAGTGGAATTGGCATTGGTGACAATCAAATCTTTTGGTTAGTCTCATGTCCTGATCCCATACAATGGCTCTTTAAATTTCAAACTGAATTTTGAAAATAAATCGATCTCACTGCAAAAACAAAAAGGGTTTCTGATAATGAGCAACAAAACAGTCTCGAAATTATTAGCGCAAAAGAGCATTTTATTTCGAAAAACGACTCTTGTTGCAGAAATAAAACAATTCTATACATAAAATAAGCACTAATACATCTTAAAATCATTGGATCAAACTTAATGAGCTCTATTTACACGTAGAAGTCTTATTTAAAAGCGAGCAATATCAATAAGATTATTCTAACCGCACCCTCAACACCCTCAATCGAACATGTTCACTGAAACACACGAATCAGTTTCGATTTCTTCATAGTAAATATTCGTCACTTCAACACGAGTTCGATTCAGTATGATCAAACATAAATCACCGGCTCGACTTTTCCCATAACAACAACGCCCATTTCCTATAGAGTTTTTTTTCATCTTTTTATTCAAATTCAATTCGAAATCAACACGAACTTTATATCTTTCGACAATTGACATTCATTCGAAGTGGACCATCGATATTTGTTTGCAGAAGAAATAGACAGATGAACTAACGAACTCTATCGAAAGATTTTCATTGGTCCGCGTCATCAAATTTCTTAGTGATGAAATGTGATGTGTCGAACGAACGATTGATCAGCACGTTGTCTTTGCCTCAGAAATTTCTGGTCGATTGCACCAGCTGTTTTCAGTATTTATATTCGAGGTACTTGTCGGTCTCACTCTCATTCTGAAAAACAATGTCGTTGATTTATTCATTAGTTGTTATTCTCTCAATTACATGCGCATCATTATCTTCAATTCCGATTCAAACCGAAAAATCGAAAGGTACAAACTTTCGAACTAATTGCCAAATCTCTTCATTGAACTTTTCGTTTTCAGAAAGTTTTATAAAAAATCACGAAGAATTCATTCCAAGTAATGAATGGCAAGTTGTTAAAGAAGGTATGAAAATCTTTCGATCAAATCAAAAATTGAGATCAATTTTTAGGCCAAGCAATTCCTGCAGGTCTTCATGTTCGATTGAATCTTCAAACTGGCCTTCGAGAAGCTAAACTACTCGAAACCAATGAAAAATCGAACGATCTTGTTGCGATTTCTTCGAACGACAACGCACAAGAACAAATCAGTCGAGAGAATCTCGAACGAGCTTTTGCAAATCTCGATTTAAGCAAAGATGATGTACCAACAAATCCTGAACATGTCGAAAATATTAAGAAAAAATATCGATCATATGATGAGCTCAAAAACGATTTTCAATCTATGAATTTAAAAGTTCAAACTGATCAAGAAATTCTAACGAATCTTCTCAAACAATTGAGTCAAACTGCAAATGATGAAGATCGAAAAACGATTCTAACTGATCTAGAATTTTATCTTCATCAGGTATAAAAAAAAAAAAGAAAACAAGAGATTTTATGTTGTTTTTTAATCGTACGATGATATTTTTAGTATGACAATGCGCGATTCTTTGCTGATATCAATGGTTTAGATGTTCTACTTCAATTATTAAACTCAAGTCAAACTACTCGACATTTAACAAGTTTAGCACTCGGTGCTGCCTTTCAAGGGTAAATAATCACGTTTTGATTGTTTTTTTTGTTATTTTCGTTTTTGCTTTAGAAATCCTCAAGTTCAATCGAAAGGTTTAGAATTAGGTTTTATTCCATCATTATTACGTTTACTAAACATTGAAACTGATTCTAATACAAAAAATCGTCTTGTTTTCGCACTCTCAACATTAATTCGAAATTTTCCTCGAGGTCAAGATAACTTTGTTCGACACGGCGGTATTGAAACACTTCTCAAACTTTTCGATCAATCAGAACCAAATTCACGGCTGAAAATTCGTACCATCGAATTACTCGGCGATCTCGTTGAAGAAAAAGTAAAATAATCATTATCATTGTTACCAGTGTTTTTATCTAAATCTCTTTTGAATAGAAGTCGGCAACCGATGACAAAGATAATGCATATAAAAAGTAAGTTTTCTCTCTCTCTCTCTTGCTCGAACTTAACTAATGATCGTCTTCATACAGATGTATACATCAATGTCATTGTCGAGCTTGACAATTGAAAATAACCTTTCGATTGCTAATATATTGTTTTTCTTTTCTAGTATAAATATTCATGATGAATTAATTCAACATCATCATTGGTGTTCACGTTTATCATCGTATCTTTCAACAATCGATTCAAATGATATTGACCAGATTGAAAAAATTCTTCTCTCAATGATATCATTTGCAGATGCGTGCGGACATAATTGGATTTCCGTATTGCCTATTATCGAAAAATTCTTAGCAAATTCAACAAAAGATAATCTTGAATCAATCGAAAACTTTCGAACAAATTTATCACAAATATTCATCAACGATTTATAAGCTAATCTTGTTTGTTTTCTTTCTCTCTCTCTTTTCATACTTTTGCGTTTTAAGTCAGATTAGTTTGTTATCAATAAAAAAAAGGTTATTTCTGTTGAATTACATATGTATATTGTCTTGGAAGAGTTCTTTTTATTTTTATTATTATTTCTCCATCTTCCAATATGCCTGTATTTAGCCTTGGATATATGCTTGATTGGAAATTCTATTGATGAATAGGAATAAAAAAGGCAAGAAAAAAACGCGTCGAAGAATAATCTTGGTTATTGTATGATGTTAACAATTCTCGTATCTGTTTCAAGGCACATCATTGATTTTCTTTCTTCTTCTTCTTCGTTGTCTTTTGTCTGATGAGTTTGAAAGACCAATAATATGTCTCCAATAATATCCATACAAACCAGAGCAAATCTTTCTTTTTTTTTCTTCTTCTTCGTCGTTGTCGACTTAATGCTATTTTACCAGATTAGGTCTCTTTTTCTTTTATAGTTAGGATACCGAACACAGTAGGAAAGAAAGATGAGATCGTTTTAGGTCGTGATGTATCGGCATATGCCATCAAAAAATATGTATATGTTAAGAGTTAGACATACGTTAACATATCTCTCATAGAGAGAAAAGGAAAGAACAGCGTTAATATCGACAGCGGTTATCCATTTTTTCTCTCTTCGGTTCTTACGTTTAATGTGTAAGACAGCACCCAAAATAGGCAATTTCTTCTGCAATAACAACAACAATATTAGGAAACGACGACGACGAAGAAGAAGAAGAAGAAAAAAGTCGACGAAGAGAAGAAGAAAAAAGAAGAATAGATAGAGACTGAGTGTTCCTTTGCTTGGATTCTTCATCAGAAAGTAGTCGATTGCGGTCCTATAGACAACATCAGATTAGTTCTAATATTATCGGATATTTTTCAAATTTCATCTAACAATGGCTGATGTAAGTAAATATTCGAGAACGAATATCGTTGAGAGAAAAACTAAATATATGCCTACTGAATTTTTCGTCAATCTCTAACTAAGTTATCTTATTAATCGTTTTTCTAGAAAGACGAGGTAAGTCGGCCTATTTTGGTAACACTCATCCATCTTCGTACACATAATAAACCGTGTATGTCCTTTCGCACATATGAATACCGATGATGTTTATTAATTTTCATGTTCTGCATGTTGAAAGAAATACACAAACACGAACAAGACTTTTTATTTTTTATTTTTCATGCTCTCATCTTTGTCCACCACTACCACCAGCACTACACCACTACTTTCCTTGATAGAGAAAATCCTTCGTTGTTGTTGTTTTTTACATCCATGTCTCCTACCTACGAACTTGTTTCATATAGAAAAAATCAAAAAAGAAAGCTCAACGTGCTACCAGCAATGTCTTCTCCATGTTCGATCAAAAACAAGTACAAGAATTCAAAGAAGTACGTTGCGTCTATGTACATATTAAATAAACATTAACATCCGATCCGTTTTGTTTCTCAGGCATTTAACCTCATGGATCAAGATCGTGATGGTACAGTCAGTATGGATGATCTTAAAGAAGTCTATGCTTCACTTGGTAAAAAAACGACATGAATGTAACGCATACGAAAGAAGAGAAAAAACGTTTTTATTTTCATAGGCAAAGCACCAAAAGATTCGGAATTGAAATCTATGCTTGAAGAAGCCCAAGGTCCGGTTAATTTCACTATGTTATTAACCTTATTCGGTGACCGTTTAAATGGTACTGATGAAGAAAATGTTATCTTAAATGCCTGGAAAAATTTCGATAAAGAAGGAGCCGGATTTATTAATCAAAAAAGGTTTGCAAAAAAAAGCAAGTTTGCTAAATAATAATTTTGTACGTCTATGTTTGTTAGTCTACGAGAAGTTCTTACTGGCGAAGGACGTCCCGATGATCGTAAGTAGACTTCCTATCTTATTCGAAAGGTCATGCTAACATTTTTCTATTTTTCTTCTTAAGGATTAACTGATATGGAGGTAAATTGAGCAAAACAGAACGAATATGATAATAAATATTTTCATTTTCAGTTCAGTCAAATGCTTGATGGTGCTCCACTTGATCCAAAAGGCAATCTCGATTATGCCGCATTTACTCGACAGATCAAACGTGGCAAAGAAGACGAATAAATCACTCATTTTAGTTTAGAAATTCACTTACTAGACATTTGTGTTTTGTTCAATCACTAACTTCTTTTTCTTTTCTTCTTCTTCTTCTTCTTCTAAAAAACTAAGCTAAGAAAATCTATGCTCAGCCTTCTATTTCTTTTCTTTTGCCCCATACAATTATGCACAACCTTTAAGTTCATCTTATTATTAATATTTTCTTTCGTCATGTGTTTTAACAATAAATAAAACCAAATAATTGAATTCAAACTGAGAATGAAAATGAATTTCTGTTTTCTTTTTTTCTTCCGTTCGTATTCGGACCAAGAAACGACGAAAAAAAACTGTGAATTTTACATTTAATTGACGTAAGAAAAAAAAACGATTTAGTCGAATGTTCGTTGTCTTTGGAACGAAGGAAGAATAACAACAGAAACGTTATTTTTCTTTCTCTTCTCGCCTTTAAGTGTCAACGAGAGATGCAACAAATAAATAGAGAACAACGACAAACAAGTGCTCGATTACTTCGACAGTTGCCTGCCAATATAATCAGAAACACAACATTACCTTTTGATCAACAAAATGTCAACAAAAACTTTCAATCATCAGCAACAAATCGTTTAGACAAATCAGTCAATCAACAGTTGCAAACCGAATTCGATACACAACGTTCGTTGTCATCGTGTCCAACTTATTCATCTCTATCGAGACAATCAGCAGTTGCAGTTGATACACATGTAAGAAAGGGGAAAAAAACGTAGAGAGTCAAAACATAAATCATTTCAAAGGTTTCAAAGAAAATTTATTGACTAAAAACGAGCAATTTATCGAAGCACACAAGGAAAGAAAAGCTCAGATCATTGAAATCAATTTCATTTGTAGGAGTGTGGAACACAAATAACAACACTAACTCCAACGAACGAATTCGAAAACGACGAAGAAGATTTTGTCGAAAATTCTTCTCCAATTGACAACGATCAAATATTCTTAATCGAAGATAAACCATTCGAACAAGTCGAATTTATGCCTATTTCAAGTGGTTTCGGCTACTATCCGTATCACTATCCAACGACGATGACAGAACGTGTCCAACGTCCGCAAATTATCTCTCGTGCGCCGCAGGTAAAAAATCGTTTTCTTTCTTTCTTCTCCATAACTAGTTCAACAGGAACACGGAGAGTTTTTTTTAAATTTTTTTTCAACAAAAGCAATATTGACTTATCTAAACAGAAGAACGAGAGAGAAAAAAAAAACATACTACAGCAAAATGTCTGAGTACTCCTCAGTCAGTCATTTCATTGAATTTGACATCAGAAAACGAGAGAGGGAGTGAAAGAAAAAAAGAAAGCATCCTATATGTCAAAAACTTATTATGAACAGTTTCGTAACAATCAAAATGGTTACAATTCAAAGAACCCAACGAAAACTAAACCACGACCGACCGCTATCAAACAATCATCGCCTCGTTCAGATACATTCCTCGTATCGAACAAACAAAAC
>ERZ781399.1298-NODE-1298-length-22706-cov-3.919518_pt1 | contig 22706 bp, 21 predicted proteins | sample MGYA00511014_ERZ781399 | MGnify/ENA primary metagenome ERZ781399 (study PRJEB29847, sample SAMN06458254) | wastewater metagenome | isolation source: Wastewater bioreactor | place: South Africa: Cape Town | study: EMG produced TPA metagenomics assembly of the...
CGCGTCTTGACTAGTCTGAAACATGATGTTTTTGGAAAAAAAGACTAGTCAGGACAAATCAATATACAATGGAATCGAACGAATTAATATCGAAAATCGAGCATTTAACTCATTGAATGAGTGAAAAATATCCAAACCATCGAGATATTTGAAACATTCAAGCAACAACTCATTCGGCAACACGTCCATTTCGAAAATGAATGCTCTCAATGTTTATCGTAGAAACAGTTTCGAAAGATGTCTCTTCAATTTTCAGCTTTTATTTAAACGTTTTACTTTTAAAATATAAAATAAACAAACAACAAATTATCGATGAATCCAAATCGATAGATTTATACCAATCTCTAGCACCATTTCAACATCGATTTTCATGCCTAACCGTAGTGCTATATGTTCAGCAAATGAAACGAGCTCGGTAGGACAATCTTGTGTTTGTAAAGTCAAATTAACATGTGATAATTTCGGTAGAGATCCGAGAATAAATCGAATCGATTTTTGATGTTGAATTGTACATTCAAGCTGTTCAATATTTTCGAATACTGTCCATAATTTATTCGTTTGATATAAATCTTTAATTGAATCATCTATGGAATATAAATCACCTTCATATCCATATATTTCGAAATCTTCATAATTTTTATTGGTAAATAGAACTAATTTCTTGATCATTTTCGATAGATATGCACATAATTGATCATCAACAAGCAAAGGTAACAACGTATCATGATGAATAGACAATGTTGATAAATTTGACGATTGTTTTACTATTTCAAGTAATATCAATGGTTGTTCGAATTTACAATTTGAAGCGATGGATAAATTATTTATATTCGTAAAATTAACGATCGTTTTGAGTAAATTGAAATAATTTTCATCGAGACATAATTGAGAGATTTTAATCGATGTTAAATATGGAAAATAACATGAATATTGATACATCAATGGATTCAAATGAATCTCTAAATGTTCGACTTTGGTAAATGGATTAGAACGATCAATTGTTTGATTAAAATATGTATCAGGAAAAGATGGTAGTGTATACGAGGTATACGGGTATGGTATTGTGTAAATTGTAGAAAACTTATCAGATAATATGCAATCTGTATACCATTGATGTTCATTGAGCCAAAAATCAGTTTGTAATTGTTGAAAAATAGTTTGAATTTCATTATGATCCGTAAAATCCGAATATTCACAAGTGAAATTAAATGTTTGTAATTTTGTTAACGAACTACGAATTAGACATTGCCATTGATCAACATTGAATAGTTTTTCATCTTCATAATCTATTAATGTTAACATAGTTAAATTCGGCATTCGTTTCAAAATATTTGCAAGAATAATAAATTCATCATTATAACTATTGATAGTCAAGTGTTTGAGAAAATTTAATGGATTATTTTTCACGAGATCATCAATTGTCTCATTGCCACTGAATAACATGTGTGTACTTAATCGATTGATCTGAAGATGTTTCAAGTTTGTTGTATATTTCAATATTCGATGTAATACTGTAAATAAACAATTGGATAATGTGAGACTTGTAAGTGTTGTAAAAGTGTTTAGCAAACAATCATTAGATGCATCAAGAGTTGGTACTGTTAAATTTTGTATTTGAGACATTGGTAATGTATGTAGATTTTCGTAGAGATTATCAAATGAATCAATCATATGGAAAGAAATTAATTGAGATAGTGTTGAAAAGTTTATATTCCATAATGTTTTTATATCAACGTTGATGTTGAAGAAACATAGTGATCGAAGATGGACAAATCCATCGATTTGAGATGCAGATTTAACAATTTGTTGTTGATATATATTTTGATTTGTTAGTTTTAATGAATAAATTTGTCTTTTGATTTCAGGGTCCGATAGTAATTTTAGACATATTTGACAATATTTTGCAGTTGAAATAAGATGAAAATCGATGTACAACGGAATATCGCAAATCAATTTCGAAAATCGAGAGTTAACTCCATCAAACGAATAAAAAATATCCAAAGCATCGAGATAACTAAAGCATTCTATTAATATCTCGTTCGGTAGGGCGTCCATTTATTTTAAAATTAAGAATTAAGAACTAGATTATATATTTCAATTGGTTTAGTAACGATCATCAGAAGCACTATATAGATGTCGTAAAAAGTTGAAGCATTTTTTTATTTATTATTTCTTGTAAATGACAAAATCAAACAAAAATTAAAAGGTTTTTGAAAGCTTGGGATGACATTTATACCTAATTTAGGTGTTATCTCAGCAAAAAATTGTGCTAATTCAATTGCTACAGATTTACGAAATGTAAAATTAAAAATCCACAATTCTGATAGATTTGGTAAAGATTCCAGGAGTAATTGAAGCGATAGTCGTTTGGTAATGTTACAAGTCAGTTTTTCGACGTTAACAAATGTTTGAAAAATTTTACTCAATTGAGATAGTTCGACTTTAGAACCTCTTTTAGCCATAACTGCTAATATTCGAATCATTTTTGATAAATATCTGCATAATTCTTCATCATCAAGTAATGCTATTATTTTTTCTGGTGAAATCCGTAATGTTGAAATGTTAGGCGATGCTTTTAACATTTCAGTTAACGCCATGGAATTTTCAAATTGACAAGTATCTGCAATATCTAAGGCTATTATGTTCGTTGGATTAATCACTTTTCGAAGTAAACCTAGATATTCTTCATTTAAACAACATTGACCTAAACAGAGTGAAGTGACATAAGGAAAATAGCATGGACATTGATAGGTTCGAAGATTGAAATCAATGTCAACGTAATTGGTAAAAATGAATGCATTTCGACGATCAACTGTCGGATTAAATTCAATGTTCGAATCTGGCATGAATTTGTAAGTTTTGTACGGACATGGGATTGTGTAAATTGTTGAAGCCTTACATGATTTCATACATTCAATGTACCATTTATGTTCCTTCATCCAAAAATCGCTCTGAAACTGCCGGTAAACTTCATTGATTGTTGGTTCTTCGACATTTACTATTGAATATTTTAAGAAAATATTAAAAGTTTTTAATTGCGTCAACGACGAACGGATGAGACATTCCCATTGATTGACATCAAATAATTTCGAATCTTGATAATTTTTTAATGTTAAAACAGTTAAACAAGTTAACCGTTTGAATATACCGGCAATATCCGGAAAATTACCCTTGAAACATTGAATACTCAATCGTTTCAGATTATGCAATGAATAAATCTTTAAAAAATCATTCACTGTAGGAGAATTAGGTCTTCGTTCAAACGTGTTTAGATTATCAATGTATAAAGATTGTAACCTTGTTACACAGTTTAATAAACTATGTATAGTTAAAATATCGCTTGTGCATACTCGTAATTTTCTAATCGATGAAAATCTGTGCAAAAACAATTCAGCATTGGGTAACCTTGGTAATGTTAACGTGTGTAATTGAGGTATTGGTATGTTTATATGGACAGTTTTACTGTTATTCAGATTCTTTCCAATTATGTGAAAAGAACGTAATTGAGATAATTGAGTGAATTTTATCTTCAATTCATGTAGAGCATTTTCATCAAAATGAATTAAAAATAATGAATGTAGACGAGGAAATCCATTAGCTAAAAGTTCAGATTTAATAATATGCATTTTATAACCATTATTACTGTTTAATTTCAACGAGTATATTTGTTGTTTAATATTTGTATCGGAAAGTAATTTCAAGCATGTTTGGTAATATTTTTCTGTTGAAATCTTAACGAAGTCGAGATATAATGGAATTGAACGAATCAACGTCGAGAATCGATAATTAAGTCGGTCAAATGAATGAAAAATATCCAAAGCATCAAGATATTTGAAACATTCAAGTAGCAACTCATTCGGTAGTACATCCATTTTCAGCGTTACAACACTTTATCACTGAGTTGAGTGTGTTTCAAAAAATGTTATCATAGTCACTGTAGGCGTGAGAATATTTACAAAGGTAGAAAAAAAAATTGTTTATCTATTTATCCATACATGTAAAATATGGCTATACGCACAGATCATTGCGTTAGAATGGATTTTTATGCCTAATTCGGATGCTATATCTTGTAAATATGATGTACTATAAGAAATCGTGTCATTCTTTAAATGAATAATTATGTATGATAAATTCGATAAAGATTCGAAAAGAAATTGAATCGATTGTCGTTTTCTAATATCACATCGGAATTGTTCTATACATGCAAATGTTTGCCAAAATTTGTTGTTTGTGAGATTTTGTTCATCTATATAAGTACATTCCTTGGTCGATATTAGAGTTAATTTCTTGATCCTCTTTGATAAATATTCGCACAATTGATCATTATTATCAAGTAATGTGGATAATGTTTTGCATTCAATAGATAATGACGATATGTATGGCGATTGTTTTAATAGTTCAAGAAATACTTGAGTATCTTCTACTTTACAATTGGATCCAATATGTAAATCGATTAGATTTGTTAGATTAACATTTGTTCTAAGTAATTCACAATATTCTTTCGTTAAATCACAATTGTCAATCTCGATTGTTGTTAAATTAGGAAAATAATATGGACATTGATGTATCATAAAATCAGTAGAAATTTCTAATTTTTTGACATCAGTAAGTAGATTTCGACGATCAATAATTTCATTTGAATACATATATGGATATGATCTCCATTGAAAATCACGTTTTATATATGGTATCGTATAAATTATTGAATATTCTTCAAATAGCATACATCCTGTATACCATAAATGACTTTTTATCCAAAAATCAGCTTGAAATTGTCGAAATATTTCTTCAGTTCGACTGGAATGATTCTCGTCCATATACGTACAACTCAAATTAAAATTTAACAAATTTTTCAATGAAAGATCAATAAGTGATTGCCATTTGTGAACGCTGAATAATTGTTCATCTTCATAATCGATTAATGTTAGAGTAGTTAAATACGGTGTGCATTCTAATAATTGAACAATAACAGCAAAATCACCTTCGAAAGTTTCTATAGTTAACTGTTTCAAAGAATTTGATATATGTTTACGTTTGATAAATGAATTGTATTGATGAAATCCTCCTATCCAATGAAGAAATCTTAATTTACTCGCATATTTCAATAGATCACAAATAGCACCAACAAAGATACGCGAAACTGTTAAATTAGTAATCGATGAAAACTTTTCAAATGATCCATAATAATCAGATATCGTCGGTAATGTCAAAATTCGCATTTGAGATATTGGTAATTCAGATGGCACGGGAAAACTCGTCGTATGAAAACAATGTAATTCAGGTAAATTTGAAAAATTAACATTCCATTGTGGATCACTATAACCATTTGCATCATTCAAAGACAGTGATCGAAGATGAACAAATCCATCGATGTGATTTGCAGATTCGACGATCTGTCGATGAAACTGATTTTGATTTATTATTTTCAATGAATAGATTTGCTCCTTGATTCTCTCATTTGTAATTAAATTCAGACAAATTTTATAAAATTCTTGCGTTGAAATATAACCAAAGTCAAGATACAATGGAATCGAACGAATCAACATCGAAAATCGAGAATTAAGTCCATCGAATGCATAAAAAATATGCAAAGCATCGAGATAACTAAAACATTCAAACAACAACTCATTCGGCAAGACTTCCATTTCAATAATAAAAACCTTTATACTGATAATGAAAAATCTTATCTTTCTTCTATAGAGATTTTATTAAACAACACATTTAAAAAACATTCTATTCATTTTCATTTGAATACGATTGAGAATCGAATCATTTTTATATGATTTGATTTTCTCGATTGTTTGAAAATAAGAACTATAATGAATAATCCACATGGATAATCCATGAGTCGATGTCAAATGTAAATCAAAAATAATTTCAATACTTAATTTTAATTTTTCTTGTTCGAGATCAAGTATGTGATAGATAAATCTTGGCATTGTCGATGGAATATTTAAACGTAATAATTTCGGAAAACGATTCAAGAAAAATAATAATGAATCACGTTCTAATATACAACAAGTGATTTGTTCAATGTTAACAAATGTTTCACAAAATTTATTCATTAAATAGACATTTTCAAAGAGAATAGTAATTTTTGAAATAAGATCAAGTTGTTTGATCATTAATTTTAAATAGTAACAAAATTCATCAACATCAAGCAATGGTAATAATTGTTGAAGATCAATTGATAATGAGGAAATGTTTGGTGCTCGTTTGAAGATTTCTAGTAGAATACACGGTGTATATATTTGACAACTGAGATCAATTTGTAGATGTTTTATATGAGTAAAATTGAATAGTTTTGTCATTGATTCAATATTATATTGATTGATGGTTGTTGAAACTAATTTTTCTAGTGTTAAATTTGTGATATAAGAAAAATAATCTCGAAATTCACATTGAGGATCGATAGTTAAATCTCTAACATGATCGTATTTATTTTTGAAGTCAATCGATTGATTAGAAAATATATTCATATTCGATGTTAAACTATATCGATCGAGTATTAACGGTAGAGTATAAACAACAGACATATCACCGAAGAGAATGTATTCTGTATACCAATGATGTTGATATTGCCAGAAATAGGTTTGAAATTGTTTGAGTTTATTGAGATGATCGTATTCGAAGACGAATTGAAATGTTCGAAGAAACGATAAAGATGAATTGATAAATGTTTCCCATTGATCAGCATCGAAAACATGATGATCAGAATCGATGACTAAAGTTAAACTTTGTAGATAAGGTGTTCGTTTGAGTAGATGAATTAATTCCGAACATTGTTCATCGAAATCTTTGATAATTAATTTCTGAAGTGATGAACTGATTGCTTTCTCTGAAAGAATTCGATTTGAATTTCGTCCAACATAATCAATCGAAAGAGATGTTAAAGTTGATGCCAATGTTAATATTCGATGTAATGTATTTATATTACAATCTGAGATTGACAATTTGATAATCGATGAAATATCAAGAACAGATTGTTGATCGAACCAAGACGAACGTGGTATTGATAAGATTCGTAATTGAGAAATTTGTAATGCAGACAGAATTCGATCACAACGTTTATCAGATTCAACAAGACGAAATGTTAATAATTGAGAAAGAAATGGTAAAATTGCTTGTAATTGTGAAATATTATGTTCTTTAACATTGATTAGAGTCAATGAACGAAGATGAATAAATTCATTAAGAGAATATTTCGAAAGAAAAAAATAAATCTGACAAAAATCTTTGTTCGATAAACAGATCGATTGAGTTTGTTGTTTAATATTGAAATCTAAATCGATTAATAGACAAAATCGATCGAATTCATATTTGTTAATCGATTGAAAATTGACATGTAATTTTATTCGACGAATTAATGTTGATAATCGAGTATTCAGATAATCGAATGAATAGAACAAATCAATAGGATTTAGATAGTTAAAACACTCGATTAAAATTTCATTGGGAAGAATTTCGAAGTTCATCCTACTATTGGCGACAAGAAAATGAATAAGAAGGCATCGAGGAAAGGAAAAAAAGAATCGATGAGTAATCGTCTATCGAGGGGAATTAAAATAAGGAAAACATAGAGAAAAAAATGTCACGAACGATGATTAAGGGCTTAGTCAGTCGGAAGGTTTCAAATGTAAGAGTGTCTAGTTCAAATAATTGCACTAGAATGGTGAAAGTTTTTTTTCTTACTCAATGAATGAGTCATTGGATTTTTCTTATCAACACTCTCAAGAATGGAAAAATATCCAGTTGATATTAATATAAGAGATTCGAAACTTGAGGGTATACTATCAGTTGTATACGAAACGAAACTGATGGCGACAAATAATCTTTATGACGTAGTAGCCTATGATAATAATCAAGGACCTATGCGACTTTTATATGATACATGGATATTTCGACCTCATATTGTGATAAGTCTTCGTCGACCGAAATCCTACGTTCTTCCAGATGAACTTCGAGCAATGTATAGGCTTATTGAAGAATTTCTTCGAGCAAGACCACAATTTGATAGTGGAGTTATTCTTTCCTTTCGTAAAGGAAATTGGAATGTACCGCGTATTGATAACTGGCATGCGCGACTGTACGTATCCAGTGAAGTTTATAAACAAGAAGCAAAACTTGTAGTTCAAGTAAGTGAATTTTTATATTTCTTTGAAAAATCCGTACAAAAAAAAGTTATTTGATTTTCTAGCCACGGAATATTCCACCTTGGAATAAAAGAGGACAAGCAGGACTCACTATTGAAACAGGAGTTGACCAATGGGAATCTAACAAAAAACGAGAAGGTGATGAACAGAAAACAAATCTAATTGCTCAAGGTATTACAAATCAAACATTCCTTGGTGATATTCCATTAGCATTTTTTAATACATCTCCTCAACGATTTGAACTTGTCTGGCAGATACCAACACCTCGTATTGGCATTGTTGCTCTATCACCTGCGGATACTGATCTTGAAGAATTGTATAATTTCATGTCTCGAGTTTATACCGACATTCAAGATCAATTACGTCAATACAATCAAAATAGAAATGCAGTTTTCGATTGTCATATGTGTTTACATGTCCGTGGCCAAATAGAATCAAATGTGACATGTCGACAAGGTCAAGTTTTAACTTTAGATGAGGAAATAACGACGAATGATAATCTTGTTGGATATTTTCAAATGGCTGAAGATCATTATCTTTGGTGGTTGCCACAAAATTTAAAACAGATCTGGTTCGATAACTTTTCTCAAGTTGATCATGTTGTTGGAACATAAAATTTGAATAATACTTCATGTAATTGGATGTACTTGATTTCTGTTTTGAATGAATAATAATTTTCGATAATATTTTTGAATATTAGCATAAAAACTCTGTCGAAAAAATCGACTTGTCAATGTGTAGATATAAAATGATTTCGAATAGTTGAAATATAATAAAATATTACTAAATTGAAATATGAATACAGCTACGAGTCGATCGTGAAGTGTTGTAAGTGTGCTAAATTTTAAGAAAAAATAGCCATATAAAGAAACACGTGTAAAATCGACCAGAACTGAAACTGTTGCTTGTGCTATCAGCATCTAAAATAGAGAGAATCAAATGATTATTTCTCAGAAAAAGAAATCATAACGAACAAAAATCAGATTTTTTTCCAATCGGTGTTTTGCTGTATTAATAGTCGTTGAATTTGCACCTAATCGTTTCGTATTTCGAAATGTCCAAAATGTAAACAAAAGAATCAATGTATCGGGCAGTAATCCAGTGAAAAAAATCACATAGATACTATAGAACATCGCATAAACACCTGATTGTACTGTACATGCCGATCCAATATCGAAAAATACTAGAACATGAACATTACACAATAGAATAAAGACGATGATGAATATTGCCAAGCGATAGGCGATTTTCATTTGACTAAATGATCGATATTGTACATTGATCGAAGTACTCATACAACGATCAATTGATGCCAAAAGAACAAAATAAACACCGATTGTTCCAAATGATGTCATGAAATATGAACGAATTTTGCAAAACATTCGATTTTGTTCAATAAACAGACTGCCAAAGAATTCTGTTGCCAATCGTGATAAGCCACCGAAACATAAAATGAACATGTCAAATATAGTTGTGCAAAGAAAATAGAATGCACAAGAATTATTTCGCATTTTCTTCGATGTAAATATAATCATATTACAAATACAACCGAATAGACCCAATGGAATTAAAATGAACAGACTAATTCCAGACAACCATTTAGTAGCTAGTTGAAGACGAACGTCGTTTGAGTCCATTTGAATATATAAAGTAAATTCTAGTTTGTAATTATTCATATTTATATGAAAAGATAGGTGACGGAGTCTCTGACGTCAAACGCTTTCATTCGATTAGATAACCAAACCTAATTTATTTAGTTCACTTTTTTAACTAAGTATGTTTATTCTTTGATGAGCAAAAAGTTCGTGTCAATCAACAAAACCAGGGATCCTGCTATGTTTTATTCAATAAACTTCCCACCTTTCAAAGTGCAAAAAATGACATCTTTGTCAGACTCTTTTGAAACCACTATTTCACTTTTAAATATCAAATGATCTACGTTAATAATCAACGAGAAACTTGTATTTTTCAGATTGGCTCATGTTGGAATTCAGTTGAATATTTATATCCAACATTCTTTTTTTCTTCTCTTTCGATTCGGAATAGATACACGCTTCATCTTATCATCAGATTATTGTTTTCTTTTTCTTGACTCTAATGTGGCAAATATGAGAGAGAAGTTATTTTAATATAATGCATACCATTAAAAAAAGAGAGAAGAGAGAAACTGTATATTTACATATTAAAAAAAACAAAGTATATTCATAGTGAGATACTGTTAATCGAATCATGTATGCGTTTCAATTTAGTCTGCTGTTATTATCGATTGGATTGAATGTAATTCAATGTGAACCATTAAGTCGTTCGATTCGATCAACATGTTTTTGTGCCGCTCAAGAATGCTGTTCGAAATGGGGATATTGCGGTGTTGGCGAAGATTATTGCGGTAAAAATTGCCGATCCGGTGCGTGTTATAGTTCAAAATCTCTTGTTCAAAAACCGATCATCACACCTGAACTATTCGCATGTGTCTTTCCAAAGATTGATGCTGATTTACGTTCGAAACGTTTCAATGGTTTAATCGACGCAATGAAATACATGAAATGGGAACCGGTGAATCAAGTCGAAGCTGCTATTTTTCTTGCTCATGTTTCACATGAAACCGATGGCTTGAAAACTCTTGTCGAATATTGTGCTACTCAAGGATGTATGTTTTTGTTTGTGTAAATCAATCGAATTAAATTTTTATACGTATATTTTTCTTTGTGTAGCTTGTAATAATTATCAATCGTCCTGGTGTTCGATTAAAGCTTATTCAAATGTGCAATATTACGGTCGTGGTCTCTTTCAATTATCTTATCCATGTAATTATTATCAAGCTGGACAAGCTCTCGGTCTTGATTTACTCAAAGATCCCGATCTTGTCTCGTCACATGATACGATAGCTGCTGCAACGGCTATTTGGTATTATAAAGAAACAGGTATGAATGAATGTGCACAGAAAGGTGATTTCGGTGGTTCAACTCGTAAATTAAATGAATACGAATGTCAAGGCAAAGCTGGTTATCCATTACAATTGGGCCGAATTCAAACTTATCAACGAGTTCGAAAATGTTTTGATCTTCCTGAAACAACACAACAACTTTCATGTTAAAACATATTCTCCTCTCTCTCTCTCTCTCTCTCTCTCTCTCTCTTTTTTTTTCTTTCTTTCTTTTATTGAAAAAAAAACAAACAAATAAATTTGCCATCGGGAATTTCAAGATTCATTATTTATCGATCGTAGTTGTTCGTGTAAATTCTGAATTTCAGTATTTAATTGTTGATTTTGACTTTGCAATTGTTTGATATACCATTGTTGATCAATTGATTTCTGTTCATAAGTTAATGTTCGAACAGAAAAATGTAAGATTAATTTATCATTAAAAACAAATCCTTCGTTGATCAAAGATTCTAATGGAAAAAATTTATTATAACCCCAACATTCGCCAAGTTCGAAATCGGACACAAATTCTCGAATAATATTTTTCGTTGGATCGAATTCAATTTGATAGATCATTTCAATTCGATATTCATATTTCGATGATGTATTTCGACCGTTGATTAATTCAAGAAAAACAGACAAATAATTTCCTCGGACACTTCCGTTTCCATCCGGATAAACTTTCAAACGCCATGACATACCATCGAAATCTAACAATGAACTATATACGGGATCGAATTTTTGTTGATATTGACTAAAATTCGCGAGAGTAAATGTACAAGTTTGATAGACTGGAAGAAGTTCACTACAAAGAGAGAGAGAAGATTTAAGAGAAAGAACGAGAGAAAGAGAGATTACTTGACAAAATCTGCAGATATTGGATCGAAATTAATCAAAGGTTTGTCACAAATTTGTTGGATAGATTTGAGTAGATCTTCTTGATTCGTAATAAGTTCGGCTTTGCCTTTCGTTGATAGATGATTTTCAATGTAATGAACTGTTCGTTCAAGAAAATCACTTTCGAATGAATATTGTGTATACTGTGCTGAAAACGAAAAACAATGAGCTTGGACTGTAAAATAAATTAGTTATCAGTACTACCATTTAATTTATCGAGTTTGCTTTGAAATTCTTCAGTTAATTTACAATGAATTGAATAAATTGAATTTTCAATTTCACGAACACGTTCATCATGATTTAATTTGATTTTTTCAATTGTTTTTTCCTTGAAATTTAAAAGAAAGAAGAGAAAATTTTTTATTCGAATATTATTTCTAATTGATTACAATATCCTGTATCGAACAAATATATTCAATATGACGTTGTTTGAATTGTTTGAGATGTTCATTGATGATCGCAAGTTTACTTTTGTAAACATCATCAAGCGGTAGAAAAGCATGATTCGTATGTTTATCATTGAAGAGAGCACATTGATGACAAATACAAGTTGTACAAGTCAAACAATAGACAGTTAATGTTTCTTTATGAATTTCACATCTGAAGTAAAAACTAAAATGAATCGGTAATGTGAAAATTTGTAACTAACTGATCTTTTTCTTCTTGTTTTTCATTGATCTGCAAATGATTTATTTGATTAGTAACTTCTTCAGCCCACCGGCAAATAACAAGATCATCCAAGTGAAGTGTCGTTCGACAATGAGGACATTGTTGATGTTGATCGATTAACCATCTCTGCAGGGCGAATAATCGATGAAAAGAAAACAACACTTAACAAAATTCATACTCGAATACAAGGATAACAGGACAGTTTCGAACAATGAGGACAAAGACGAGCATCACGTAACTTTTCAAGACAGATAAAACAACGGAAAACATCCGCTAATGACTAGAAAAAAAAACACTTTTTTAAAAGAGAGAGAGAAAAAAAACAAATCATTAACAATACCTCAACACAAGTTGATCCATTCGTATTTGCGATCATAATCTTTTCTAATATTGAATAAATTAAAGAAGAAGAAGAAGAAGAAGAAAAAAAAATAGACTGATATTGATAAAAAAAATCAATTAGACTGTGTTTGAATCCACAGATTTCTACTTGTCCATGGATGTCAAGGACAACAAAGATTTCATTTCATTTAGATGTCGCCATTTGAAGTTCAATTTCAACCAGCGCTAATAGTAAAAGTTCTCTTATGAAGTTGAAGAGTATATTTAACATCTTGAGATTAGATTTCTATTTGATAACGGATCAAAGTATAAGGGTATTTAAAATCGATCTTTGCTCTTTTGTGCATATATTCGTTATGGCATTCGATTCTATGCTGATTTTGCTGTTATTTACTCATTATAATTCAGCAACATGGATTTCATCGATGAATCCAACAAATTTCTCGAATTCATCATTGATTAATCTATTGAATAAGGGAGGTTATGCGATCATAAGTGCGGATAGAAATCCATCGGCGAGTTCAGGTGATTTTAATTTAACTGACGAAATAATCAATCAACGTCTGGGTAATCTATCGGATGATCTAACAAATCAATTTCTCTATTCAAATGTTCTCGGTACATATGATGGTTTACATGAAAATAGTTTTCTTGTCGTTCTTCATAACACTTTACCCGACGAAGAACGTTCGATAATATGTGAATTAGGTGCGAAATACAATCAAGAATCAGTTATCTATGTAAAACAAGCAATACCTGTCGTACAACAATTGATCTACACGACAGGACCATTCAATGGTACCTATGTTGATGGCGAAGGTTATCGAATTCTATCTGAGAATGTAACTGATAATTACAGTCGAGTTCAATTGTGTCCTCGGGATGATTTGACATTTACATTGAATTTTAATTTTACAGAAGAGTTACTTCGACATCACATTCTTAATCGTGCACGTTCATTTCTCTTCTCTAATAACTCTGTAACTCAATCAAATTAATAAAAAAAAACAAACAGAAATACGAGAAATGTTTTTTTTAAAATTTATTGTGCAATTGTAAAATTCATACAAAATAAAACCGGTGTGTATACGTATTAGCATCGAGCTGATTGACCGTCGGATTTTTTCCATGAAAAATTGCATCCACCGCAATAGCTTGAGATGCATCGAGCTGATGAATCACCTGGACAAGTTTGTCCCTGAAAAGAAATGAAAGTGTATGCACTTTTCGAATATCGAATTTACTTGACAAGGATCTTTGAAACATCGAACTTCGTTGACACCAGGTGGACATCGAGATTTTTTTGATTTTCGTTCACAACGAACTTGTTTACCTTTCGAATTAACCCAAATGGCATTGCAACCATCACAATAATTCGAAATACATCGAGCTGAGGGATTTGCTGGACATGCTTGATTCTAAAATAACCAATTATCTTTCGAACAGTTCAATAAAACCAATAACTTACAAAACATGGATCAACAAAACAGTTGACTTCTTGAACACCAGGTGGACAAGCCATTTTCATTGGTTCTTTAGTCGAAAAACCTGAGAATGATATTTATCGAGACTTGTTAATCTTTAATTCTCTTCTTACTTTCAATAATTAATATTGAAAGAATGACAATACTCATAATTGTTTTCATTTTGATTGAAAATCTAAAATGATCTCATCTAATTTGCATAATTAAAGACAAGAGAAAATAATTTATTGAAATCTTTATTATCCTATCATCAAATCGTAGACCAGAGAAAAAAAAATAACTACACAAAGAAGAAAAAAATCTGACATTTACATAGAGATCATTGAATTACATTCTGTTTGTTTGTTTTTTTTAAGAATTTGCTACAAGAGTAAAATATACACACATGCTCGATTCAACAATGTGGCTTTGAGTGCGTCACGGGTTATGAGTATACTATTTCATGTGTAAAGCTTGAGCTTGAGCAGCAGCTCGTTGTTGTTGAACTTGTTGACTCACTTTAAGTGAACGACGAAATAATAAAATATGTGGTTCTAAATGAAAAAAAAAACATGACAAGAATGAAAGGGAATCTCGTTGAAATGATTTACCTGGTTCATGTATCATAAAATGAACCCAACCAAGTGATTGTTGTACACCCAAATGACGCCATTCACTTTCAGTTAATAATCGACCTTTCGGTACTTTCTTAGCTATTTCTTTTGGTAAAATAACGTGACGATATTCATACATTTCCTAGAAATAATAAATTGAAATTTTCTCGTTGTTTTTCTTCTTCTTCATCTTACATCTTTGTAGGTATCTGAATAGTAGATCTGTTCTTTATGAGATTCCTTTGGTGCAGCTTCTTTTGCAGCCATTGTTGAATTACCAACAAATTCTTGTTAGTTGTTTCTTTCTGTAATCTAAAAATAACGATTATTTTTGCAAATTTCTAACGAACGATTAAAAGTAACATTTAAATTTATAAAAAAAAGAAATAAAATGAACAGTGAGATTAATGACTTTCGAATCCTGATTCATTCAAACTACTATTTGTCGAATCACTCAATGGACGTTGTTGTTGATTCGCTGTTGCACTTCGTGGTATGCATACTGTTGGAAATTGTATGTTCTTGTCGTCACATTCGGATATCGATTCATGACGATATTTTAATAAACGACGGAACATAAGAACATACGGTTCTATTCGAACAAAAATCATTGTTTGTTTTGTTGAATTAAATTGAATTGACTCTACCCGGCTTATGAATAAGATAGTGTTCCCAATTCGATCCTTGTTTGATTCCCAATGCTCGCCATTCACATTCGTCCATGAGACGATTCTTTGGTATTAAGCCGACCATGGCTTTATCGAGAATGACATGTCGATATTGATAATCATCGTCTTGATACGGTGCTGAATAGAGTGCTTGTCTGGTTCGATGACACGACGACATATGAAAAGAATCTAAGCACAACAACAAAAATATGCAAATAGGAAAAAAAGAAAAGAAAAGATATATTTATAATATATATATATAGTGAACATCATATTTTTTCTGTTTTGCGAAAAAATAAAACGATTTTTTTTGTACAATAATTGATGAATTTGTTTTTTTTCTGCTTCTGTGTGCAAGTATTATTTTTTTTTGTTTTCACTTGAAACGACTAGAGAAAATGAACACAAAATGAAAAAAAACACGTATTTCTATTCGCTTTTAAATCGTTCGCAAAATTTTCGTTGTTCTTCAGCTTTAAAGTCAGCTTTGGGTAGAGCACGTTTTAAACCACCATCCCATTCTAAATCAACGAAGCCACCTTTCTTCGCAATAGCTGCTTTAACACGTCGTGCAAAGTTCACTGAATTTTCATCTTCTGTGATCGTCATTGGAGGTAGATAGTAGACATCGACCACAATCGCCCAAGATGTCATCATGAGAATTAAATATTGAAATAGAGTGTGTTTCGATGAATTCCAAAATGCATCACCAAATCGATTATCGTATTTAATTGCAACAGGATAGATAGGCGCTTCAGTTATTTCGAAACAACCTTTTTTAAACATCATTACCGATGTATTATTGATGCATGTACCTTCAGGAAAGATTAATATTGGTAGATTACGTTTATCTCGAATGTGTTCACGCATTTTCTCGGCAACCATATGCCGATCTTTGGCTTCGGACCGTTCAAACCAAATATGATTGGCCGTTTCCGATAGTGTTCGTTGCATCATACCGAAAAAACCGTTATGTTTTTGTCCGATCATCGAAAAACTATTATCGGTCGAAAGTATAATAACATCGATAGGCGACGTATGATTTGCCACACAGATTGAGCCACGTTGTGCACGATGTTGCGTATCATGATAGGTAATAATAGCTGAAAATACACGAGATAATATTCGATGTAAAACAATGTTAATATAGAAACCAAAACGTTGTTTAGCATCTTTAATTGGAAAATATTTTAGAAATATAACTGAACCTAACATCCAAGCAATGCCAAGAATAAATAGACAAAGACGAAAAGGAAAGAGAATAAAATATCGTACGCAAAAGCCGATAAACCATAATGATGTGACACGAAGTGAGAAGTATTCGTGTTGTTGTTGAGTACGTGTTAGTAAATTCCAAACGGCCATTTCTTCGGCCGATGTAAATCGTTTGGTAACTTCATCGTCAACGATGGCTTCGAGACCTTGACGTGTATATTCCATAATATCACCGAGATTGAATTGAATCTCATTTTGAGATGTCGATCGTGGCAATTCGCTTTCATGATTATGATCTAACGGTAGTTTACCATCGATTACAATCGGATCTATGGATGCACGTTTAATAATATGTGACGATTCTTCAAGGGATATTTGCGAGTCCAATGGTACTTCTCGATCTTGTTTAATTTTCGTAGCATAATCAAATACAAATGCTAATACACGAACGAATAATCGTCGAAGACCAAGAGAAAGATTCAATGCTGCAAGGAGTAGAACAAGTGTTGCGATTGATATCACCGGTGCTAATAGAAAACCTGTGATTGTTAGCATTTGACTTGTTGTTACCATTGTTGAATCAAGATAGTTTTTTTTATTCTAAAATAAATTAAGTGCAAAGGTCAATGCAAATCAATCAATCGTTTTTTCATAATAATAATAATATGTTGTTGTTGTTGTTGTTGTTTTTTTTTAGAATCAAATTATTTTCTCGTTCTTCTCTTTATCTACATATGTATTCAACGAAAACATGAAATGACGGACTGAATTATATGTATGTTTGTATGTTTTTATCAAAAGGTCGATTATGATTGGATGAATCTAAACACCTGCGAGAAAAGAAAAAAAAACTAAAACTGATAAGAGAAAAGTGAAAACAAAGAATTGTATGATTAATTAAAATGAAAGATAAATATCACAGAAAAAAAAGAAAGTAAAAGAGATTCAAACAGTTGCTTGATCATCAGCTTCGGGTTTAATATTATGTTGTGGAATAGGGAGAACGTGTTGTTTAGAATCATGGGATGTTAACCTTCGAAAATAGAAGAAATACAATTGAAAAAAAAGATTTGTTTTTTCGAATTGTGTACTTATGTAGAATTGTCATTGAAATACCAGCAATGAGAAGAAAGATAACACAACCAATGAAAATGATTTTCAATGGAAAATCCTAAGAAAATTCGTTTATGTTTTTTTTTTTTGTAAATTTTCTCGTTTCTACTTTGAGAAGAATAATAACAACGATCAGATTCAATGGAATTCGAAAGTAATTCATCACAGTTGCACGTGCTAAAAAAAAACTCTCGAAATGAATCAACAATCGAATAGAATACCTTCTTCAGGAACATATTTGCTACGCATTGTTGCCATGGCTCTAAAAACGACATTTTTCACATTCGAAAATCTCGATTTCTCATTCAACTCACGGCCAAAAAACGCCAATACAAAATTCAAATACCAAAAACGCAACGAACATCAACACTTGTGTCTAAAACAAATCAATTTCTCACTCAACAAACAATTCAAATTTGCCTACATTAGGAAGAATAATCGGTACGCTCAAACACAACGCCGAAATGAAGACAATATATCTCATGAATGATTCAGGCGTTGCGTAGTTGCATAGAACTTTGAACGAATTCGAGCCCATCATCATCGCGACCATATAACTTGCGAAAACATATCCATGAGGAATCGGTGGATTTTTATTATCGGTTTTGTCGATATTTGCATTGTCTAGCGCTTGTGTTAACGCAGGAGTCCATTCGAGCACGAAAATGTACATCGAACCTTCGAACAACGCTTGAACAATGCCGAGCAGAAAGATTTTTTTATCTGAAAAAATACACACACACATATACGATCAGATTTCTATTGTTTTCAAAGTTCTTTCTACCAGATTTAATCGCGTCCCATGCGGATATAAACGATTGTGAAACGGGCGCATTGGCATCGCCGTAGTTTTCCGTCCAAGTTGTGACTAAAAGCACGCACATGGCGATAAACGAAAGAATTGCACTGTCAAACGGCGCACTAAAAACCAAAGAAATATTTATTCGAAATGGAAAAATTCATTTGTCTTACACATAACCGAACGTGTTGGCAACAATCTGTGCGACAATACCGCAGAGAATTGCGACCACTGAATTGCCGAAATAGGCATTGGCGAATATGATGCCTAAGGTATCGGGTTCGAAGTTTCTCTAGCAAAGGAAAGTTTGACAGATTTTCGAAAAACAACAAAATGAGGTTTTTACTCGTCGATGTTCGTTGACAAGCCAAGATTCGAATGCACTGAAGAGAATCGATGTTGCCATGCCGGCTAATAATCGACCCACGAAAAGAATTTGAAAATTCGAAGAATGCTAAATTTTAAAAAAAAACTCGATGATAGACAAAATAAAATATACGCAACTACTCGTTTACTTTCGTTACACACGATAGTCCGTAGAGAATTCCATAGAGTAAACAAGTATTTCGTCGACCACTAATCAACAAAAATCATTTTCACAAACAAAAATCAGCGGATTCTCTACTATTTATCCGCTAATGAAGCGACAATCGTGCCGAAAATCATCGACGAACCGAATCCAGCAATGAAAAGAACTTCGATTTCATGTTTCTGAATGTGATAACTCTCATAAAGAGCATATACATGTGGTCCTTGTAGCCAATCACCCGCTAAAATCATCAATGAACAACATTACTATCAAGGACAAATTCGAAAATTGAACTTCATACCAACGGCAAGCAAATAGACAATCAAATAGACTTGTTGAAAATTTCGATAATTTACATCTTTTGTTTGCTGTTGAACTTGTCGTGTATAGAAATGTATGAGAATACACGCTATAATTAGAATAACTAACGATGTTACGAACATATCCATTTTCGTTTTATTTCATGCTCGATCGATTGGTGTTTAATGCGTCGATTTGTTCTTTTCTCGGATCGAATTGAAAGCAGACAGACCGACTCCGACACAGAGACGCATCGAAAACTGCGATATTTAGACAAATGAGATCGTCGAGCGATAGATGTCGTTATCAAACAATTGAATTTTTATTGGTAAAAAAAATACTGTAAAATAAATATTAGTACAAATCGTACGCGCAGAGAATAAATCACTGTAGGAATCAAACGGTTGCTCCCTGCATGCACAATCAATCAGATCAAAAAATGTGTTAGTAGAAAAAAAAGAGAAGAACAAAGAAAAGAAAAGCGTTCAAGGTGTTAAGATTTTTTCATCATCATCGTCATTATTAGCATTGTGATCATCACTATTAACTTCAATAGTTGTCACCGGTACGGTTAACGGTAAATCGTCGGTTGTTAATTGTTTGTGAATTGATGTCAGAAGAATGGCATCATCATGTTCGTGATTATTAAGATTGAGTAGTTGTTCATCGAGATAGGGCGGTGGTAGTTCATGAGATTGTTCGTCGGGCTCGTCGACTGTTGGTGTCGAAATGAAAAACGAACGGAAACGATCCAATGGATTCGATGGTGGACTGAGGAAATGCTCGTGAGATTCACCGTGACGATGTCGACGATGTCGATGACGTGTTCGAATTGGAATGAAATTGGCGAGACCGGCTAAACGTAATTGTTCGGCTAGGATTGCGTAGCGTTCATCATGTTCATTCGAATAGCCCATTGTTTGACCGTACGATGGCGGTGCGATACGCTGAGCATTTTCAATGATTGTTGGCGGCGGTGTTGCTAAACGTACGGACGCACGTTGTTCAGCTGTACGTAATTGAATCAATTTACATGTACAACTCAATGCAAATAGAAAGAAAATCGAACAAATCGTTCCACCGAGTATCAATGTCGTGAATATTCGACGTGAAATACGTCGTGGACATTGAATTTCATCGGAATTATCACCACAATCATCGGTACCATCGCAAACCCATGATTCATAAATACAATTTCGATTTCGACAAAGAAATGTGCCATTATCGGAATTGCACCACCAACTTGTACAATTCTGTTCGTCGACACGATTCGGACAGAATGCATTGCCATTGCAACGTTCGTACCACGTGTAACATCGAGGTTGATCCGATGGTAAACGAAGTTGATTCGAACAGGCGAATGTCGTCGGACAAGACGATGGCAGACAACCTAATTCATCATCACCACTTCGACAATTCCAAATGCCATCACATCGTTGTTGTTTGGAATAACATTTCAATTCATTGTATCCACTACAAACCATGTAGCCTCTGGGACAAAAACTAATAATCCAAGTTAAATTCAATAATAAACTATCGTAGTAAAGATTCTGTACGGAATAATTATCTCGTCGACGAAGAACAATTGTTGCAAAATGATGATCATTTGTTTGAAGAATTTCTTTGAGTTGATATGAATCCGATGATGTTAAGAGTTGTTGATCACCATCGTATAAATTAAATTCATAATCAGGCCGTTGAAAACGTAGATTCATCTGATCGAGAAAGAGTTTTATACGAAATGTTTCGTTTGCATATATAATAAAGCATAACGATTGGTAATTTGAAAGAAGAGAATTATTTAACAAGATTTCACCATGATTAGAAAAATATGTAAGAATATATTCACATTGTAATTTAGATATAGTACATTGAGCATTAGCATTAGTCATTTGACATGTTGGTTTTAATTTTGGATGATTTAAACACCAAATTTCATTCGAATGACAAATGAGATCAGTTTTCGATTGAATCAATGAACATATTGAACAATTATGTTCATCATCGAGACATTCATTTTGACAATTACATTTCCATTGTTGTGGAATGATCAAGCCCGTTTGTGGACATGAAAATGTTTCAATTGGATAGAATGTTTGATTTTGTTCGATGAATTCAAGTTGAAATTGTTCAATATGTAAATTCATTGAATTCAATTTTGTTTGATAGATGATGTTAATTGTTTTCATCGATGAAATAAGAAAACTTCGTTGATTTCGATTGTTTAGTGCAAATATTTCTCGATCAGTTTCAAAGATTAATTCATGTGTGAGATTGGTTCGATCGAAATTGATGTCTAACAATCGAAATGAGATTATATACGATGTGCTTTTTTCATTTGTCAATGTCCATTGAATTCGTTCGTTAACTTGACTTGAATGCTGTTCTATGCGTCCATAGGTTTGATTAAGAAAAAAGACATTCGCTTGACATATGAAAATTTCAAGGAAACAAACGACAAGAACGTGTACTCGTCTCGAGGACATCGTTTTTTAAAATAAACTACGAATTTATTCTTGTTTTTGCCATATTGACATGTTAAGAAACTAAACCTCTGTTCGATCTGCGTCGCTAGACGAGTATTTTTCTCATTGGACAGATCGATTGGCCAATAGGAAAAGGATTTTATTTGTATTTTTTAGTTAGTCAGGTGCCGACGGTTTTGTTTTTAGAATAGAAGAAGAAGAAGAAGAAGAAGAAAAAACAAACAGATGTCAACATCATCGATCTATGAAATCTTTCATTACATTCCGCCGAGTGTTCATCAATGTCCAGCACCATTAAATCAAACCATCTATCTTCCATTACAACCACCATTTATATCTTGTCAATTGCATAATCTGACTGAAAATTATACGAATCATGTTCAATTAGTTGATAGTAATTATCTTATGCGTGCGCCCACACATTTCGATTGTTATGTTCTTCTATTCTTTGCTCGTTGGTGTCAATTTTCAGTTCGATTTGCGCCCTTTTTCAATGCTTTACCTCGAACATTTCCTGGACTAGATTTTGTTGCTT
>ERZ781399.1301-NODE-1301-length-22688-cov-4.756904_pt1 | contig 22688 bp, 18 predicted proteins | sample MGYA00511014_ERZ781399 | MGnify/ENA primary metagenome ERZ781399 (study PRJEB29847, sample SAMN06458254) | wastewater metagenome | isolation source: Wastewater bioreactor | place: South Africa: Cape Town | study: EMG produced TPA metagenomics assembly of the...
GTAGAGGACCGCGTCGGCGACATCTTCTGGGAGGATCCCGGTTCCGACGGCAAGTCTTTCGGAGACTCGCGGACAGTCAGATCCCCGCCGCAATCCAGCAGCACCGCACGCGGCACTCCGGAGTCGAGATAGATCTGCGCATCTCACCAACCGGTGAGCTCTACGACGCGCTGCGGCTAGGGCAGATCGAGGTCGCACTCGTGTATACCCGCCCCGACGAAGATGATCTGCAGATCAACGAGATCTACCGTGACCCCTATGTCGTCGTGCTGCCAAGCGCACAGACTCGCAGGCGAGGATGGTCTCCGCCTGCGACAGCTGCGGCGGGAACGTCTGCTGCTGTCGCCCCGACGCCACTCCACCGAAGCCTACGATGCGATCCTCGGCGCCCGTGTCGCGAGCGGCTTCTCAGTCCCACGACATCACCGTCGACCGCTCTTCCTACACCGACCAGGTCGGACTAGTTGCTGCAGGCATGGGCGTATCGCTGCTCCCCGGACGCCTCGCAACTCTAAACATCCCGGGCGTCACGATGGTGCCCTTGCTGTCTCCTGCCCTCGAGTCTCGACTCCTGATCGCTCGCCACGGCGAGGTCATCGACTCGACACGCGACCGATTCGCCCTCGAGGTCACGCGCGTTCTGACCGGCACCACCGATGCAGCGAGCTCATTGACGCCGACCCGTAGACGCACAGCCCACGTCGATGCTCAGAATTGAGGACTCCAACGAAGCGCACGCTGAGTTCGTGAGAGGATCGCTCTCTCACTGTGGGTGACAGAGACGGATAGATTGATCGCGACCCGGTAACGAAGGGCAGTCAATGACGCTGGAAGTGGTCCACGGCCAACCCGATAATCGAGCCGCAGCGCTGCAGCTGGCAGAGGTTGCAGCGTCTCTCGTCGACGACGGAACAATCTATCTCGGGTACCCGGTGCTGGCCACAGCGGACGACCGGATTGAGATCGACGCGCTGCTGGTCTCCGAGTCGCACGGGCTCATCGCCTTCCGTTTTGCGGATGTGCTGCCGGGATCGAACGAGGACTGGCAAAGGCTGAGCTCCGAGCAGGACTCGATCTACAACACCCTCGAAAGCAGTCTCTCCAAGCACGAATCGCTCCGTGATGGTCGAGAGTTCGCGGTCAAGATCGGGACTATCACGGTGTTGAGCGCTGACCTTGGGCCAGCGCCAATCAGCACGGTTGCGACGTTCTCCACCTTTGAGCAGCTTCCGGCGCTGATCGGTGCGCGCCCTCCGCTGCCGACGGAGATCTACCACAATCTCCAGGCCGCGCTGCAGCGGGTCACCACCATTCGACCCGCGAAGCGTCGCGTGGATGTCAAGAGCGACACCAGCCGGGGCGCGACCATGAAGGTGATCGAACGCGGCATCGCCAATCTGGACTTCTGGCAGAAGAAGGCGGCGATTGAAACTCCGGATGGTCCGCAGCGCATCCGCGGGTTGGCAGGCTCCGGGAAGACGATTGTGCTGGCGTTGAAGGCGGCATTGCTGCACGCGCAGAACGAGTCGTGGAACATCGTGGTCACGTTCTCTTCCCGTGCGCTGTATCAGCAGTTCGAGGACCTCGTGAACCGGTTCTCGTTCGCGCACATGGACGACCTGCCCGACCCGGAACGCCTGTCGATCATGCACGCCTGGGGTTCCCGCGGGCGTGAGGGCGTGTACACGCGTCTGGCGGACGCGTTGGGTGTGCTGCGGCTCAGAAGTTCGGCCGGGAGGATGCGTTCGAGGGTGCCTGTCAGGAGCTGCTGGAAATCGCCCGGCAGCGGGAGGATATCGTTCCGCTGTTCGACGCGGTCCTCATCGATGAGGCGCAGGATCTGCCGCCGACGTTCTTCCAACTCGTGCACCTGTTCACCAAGGACCCGAAACGTGTGGTGTGGGCGTACGACGAGCTGCAGAAGCTCGACGAGACGGAAATGGCCAACGTCGCCGACCTGTTCGGCCGGACACCGACCGGTGAGCCGGTGGTGAACATCCAGAACCGGGAGAACGAGCCGCGCCGGGACATTGTGCTTCCGGTCTGCTACCGCAATACGCCGTGGGCGCTGGCTACCGCGCATGCCATCGGATTCGGGGTGTACCGGGAGGGCGGGCTGGTGCAGCATTTCGATGACCCTCAACTGTGGGAGGACATCGGCTACCGGCTGGACGCGGGTGCGCTGACGCTCGGTTCGTGGGTGGAGCTGGAACGGTCCGCGGATAGTTCCCCCAAGTACTTCTTGGAGCGGATGGACAGCGCCGACGCGATGGTGCTGCGCGGGGACTTCAAGGACGAGCAGGCGCAGGACGAGTGGGTGGCTGAGCAGATCATCCGGGATGTTACCGATGGTGAGCTCGAGCACGACGACATCCTCGTGGTCCTGCCCAGCGCGTATACGTCGAAACGTCGGTATGTGCGGCTGGCGCGCACCTTTGAAGAGAAGGGTCTGCCCAGTCACCTCGTGGGGGTGAACAACAGCACGGATGAGGTGTTCATCCGCGGCTCGATCGCCGTGGCGCACATCTTCCGCGCTAAGGGCAACGAAGCACCGATGGTGTACGTCGTGGACTCGCAGTATGCGGGTGCGCCGTTCAGCGAGGTCAGTCGGCGCAACACCATCTTCACTGCCATCACCCGCAGCAAGGGGTGGGTGCGGGTGTGCGGGTGGGGGCCGGGGATGGCGGGTATCGCCGCGGAGGTCGCGAAGGTGCAGCAATCGGACTTCAAGCTGAAGTTCACCATTCCGACTCCCGGACAGTTGGCCGAGATGCGTCGGGTGAATGCCGATCTGCAGCCGGAGGGTGCTGTGGCGCGGGGCCTGCTGACGCTGGAAGAGCTGGCCGAGGCCCTGGAGCGTAACGAGATCACGGCCGAACAGCTGCCCCCCAAGTTGGTTCGTCAGCTGAACCAGCTGAGGATCCCCGATGACGACAGCTAACGCGCTGGGTAGGACCGTTCGAGACCTGCTCGCGGTGATGTTCGACGCGGAGCTGGTCTTGATCCCCAACCCGGTCACGGTAGACGGTGACGTGGTCGGTTGGAAGTCGCCGACGCCGTTGGGGCGGTTTGTGGACTTCGCCGACTACCCGACAGTACGTACGTATCGGAGGTGGGCGGAAGCGGGCGAGTACTCGGCTCTGCTGCCCGATGGGGCAATCCTCCAGCTGCGGTACACGGTGACGGACGGCGCGATCGCGGCGCACCGTCTTGCCTATGTACCCTGCCCGTACCGCATCGACCCGGACATGCTCCTCAGCGAGGCGCTGTCTGACATCCTCGATCTTCACGCTCTCGGCACCCACGACGACGACACCATGCAGAGCACGATCCGATTCGATTTCGCCCCCGCATCGGCGGCACAAGGCCGTGCCGCCGCCCGTCTCACACTCCACGTCGCCAGTTGCCGCATTGCCTGCGAATCCCCCATGACGCCGGCCCAGTTCGTCCGGTTCATCTTCCGCAACTTCTACGCCGCACAGTGGCTCGCCAATGCGGCACTGTTCAGCGCACTGCCGGACACCAACCACGACAGCACCATCGAGGACGAGGAACGCCTCAGCCCGCACGTCGCATGGCGGCGAGCCATCGCGACTGCCTAGCGGACATCGCTCATCCAGCGCGTTGCGCACGCGGTTGCTGTCGGGGTGTTGCAGCGGGTCTCACGCGGGTCGGTCGGGTTGCTGACGTGGCCGGTTGGCTTGAGCGTCAGCGTCGGCGAGCTTCTCGAGTTGCTCGTCGGTGCGCTCAGCCCGGAGCAGTGGCGGGTTCCACACGGTCTCGGCATCGTCTACCGTGTCGCCGCGTCCCGCAGGCCTGTCGGAGAGGCCCTTCGCGGAGCTCTCGCGTGAGCGCGGAGCCGGTGGTCGGTGGAGTGAGCCGGAGCTAGTCCCCGTCATGTGAAGCAGAGAAGTCGGTGTGGCGAAGGCGAGGGTAGTCGGCCCAGTCGTGCCCGGAGAGTTTCCCCCACCGGGTTGCTGCTTCGATCGAGATGCCGAGTAGGTCGGCCAATACGGGGGCGGGGACGTCGCGGGACAGAGTCATGAGAGCGACCGCCCGTGCGCCCTCGAGGTGAATCCCACGTTTGACGAGCGGGGCTTTCAGAGCGGTTGCGGTGCGGTGGCGACCGGGTCGGTGGCCGGGGAACAGCCAGGTCTCGGTCGCGGAGGGGACAGCGGGGCGGGTGTCCAGCAGGCGTTTGACGAGTTCGCCCATCGCGGTGGGGAGGATCACGGGTTCACTGCCGAGGCTGAGCCGCACATCGTGCGGAGTGACGTGAACGGCGTCACGGCGCAGTGACACGATCCGGGTGGCGAGCGTCCCGTACACCACGGAGATCAGCCCGCCGACCCGCCAGCTCAGCGCGAGCTCTTCCGTGATGAGGAGGTACTTCACCCACGCCCACCGGTCGTCCTCGGAGAACGAGGGGGCGGCTGTCCCGCTCTGCTCGTACACGCTGCGCAGCCGGGTGAGGCGTTGCACGCGCGCCCACCGCATGAACCGGGTGGCATCTCTTCCGCGACGGCCACGGATGGCAACCCATTCGTCGAATGCGCGCTGTGGGAACGTGTCCAGCGTCATCCCGAGCTCACCGATGTGGTTCAGCAGGTCCATGACGGTCGTGAGGTGAGCGCGAGCACGCCTAAGACGGAGACTCTCATCGACGCCCGACAGGTGTCCCTCGTCGGAGAAGCTCGGGTTCACGACCCATGCTGCGTATCGCTGCAGGATCCGGCGATGCTCAGCGTGCTCAATCGCTGCGAACTGTGCTTCTTCCCAGACCTCGAGACGGATGCGGTCGAAGTTCTCGGTCGGAAGCACACCGGATTCCATCAGGAGTGCGGCGAGGTAGCCAGTGGCTCCGGTCATCCGCAGGCCAGCGACGGCCCGCAGGCTGATCGGAAACTCACCACCAGCCATCTGCCGGATGACTTTCACCATCGGGGACCGTCTGATCCACTGGGCGATCGTGTCCGCGCGGGCAGGATCTCGCAGCAGGAAGTTCTCGAGAGGTAGGAGCGCCGGATGGGGGTTGCCGTCATGGTTGCTGATCACGGCGCGCACCATGCCGGGTAGCACACAGGCGTAGCAGCGCCAGCCGGTCAGCCGCCGATCCATGGCTCCACAGTCCACGCAGCGACCCAGGGTGGGGTCGTCTGCGCAGACGGCGCAGATCGGCCCCACCTCACTCAGGTACGGGCATACCCGCAGCTGATCACACAGCGTGCAGGGGCGGGGGCGTTGTCGGAGGCCGGAGTAGCAGCCTTCGCACACCACCGTGCCATCTCGGTTGACGGCCGCCGTGCGCACCCGGTCGCACAGCGAGCAGAGGAGGGGAGGAGGTTTGTAACACCGCTCGCACAGGATGAGTCCGTCGCGGCGTCGTGCGGGCGCGCGGGTCGCGCCGCACTGTCCGCACTCTACGAAGCTACGTGGGTGAGTCCCATAGCGTGGTGTCAATTCCCGCGGGGTCCTCGTCGTCGTAGACGTCGAAGGGCCACCGTGGCATGACCATTGTTTCCGGCAAGAAGCAAAGCAGAGATCCCACGATGACCCAGTACCAGTCTGCCTTGACGACCCTGATCGGCGAAGTCCTCGCCGATCCCGACCTCGCCCACCAGGACGTGTTCCGCCGGATGCTGCAAGCCGGCCTGCAGGATCTTGTCGACGCGGAAGCGACGGCGAAGATCGGCGCCGCGCGTTACGAACGCTCCCCGGAACGGACGACCCGCCGCAACGGGACCCGCTCGAAGCTGCTCGCCACTCCGGCCGGTGAGGTCGACCTTCAGCTCCCGAAGCTGCGGGAGGGGTCGTTCTTCCCGTCGCTGCTGCACCCGCGGCGGCGGGTCGACAAAGCCCTCTACGCGGTGATCTGCCAGGCCTGGATCGACGGGGTGAGCACCCGCAAGGTCGAGCAACTCGTCCGCGCTCTCGGCAACGACACCGGCATCAGCCGTTCGACGGTGTCTCGGATCTGCGGCGAGATCGACGAGGCGGTGCACGAGTTCCTGCACCGCCGGATCGATCACACCTGGTTCCCGTACCTGTTCCTGGACGCCACCTACCTCGACGTCCGCCACCGCGGCCGGGTCGTCTCCCAGGCCCTCGTCGTCGCGACCGGCGTGAGCGGCGAGGGGCGGCGGGAGATCCTCGGGATGGCGCTCGGGGACGCGGAGACCACGGATTTCTGGACCGAGTTCCTCCGCAGCCTCCGCGACCGGGGACTCAAGGTCGCCACCGACGCCGACCCGCTCGGCGTCGCCCTGGTCACCTCCGACGCGCACGCCGGCCTGAAAGCGGCGGTCAAGGCGATCCTGCCCGGATCGGGTTGGCAGAGATGCCGGGTCCATTTCGCCCGCAACGTCACCCAGAAGATCGGCTCCGCACGCTCCAAGCCCGTCAACGCGCTGATCTCCACGATTTTCGCGCAGACCACGACGGAGGCCGTGCTCGCCCAGTACCAGGCCGTCACCGACAGCCTCCGCGGCTCGTTCCCGGAGATCGCGGCGATGCTCGAGGCCGCCGAAGCCGACCTCACCGGGTTCGCACCCCTGCCCCGCGAGCACTGGCAGAAGGTCTGGTCGAACAACCCCATCGAGCGCCTCAACCGCGAGATCAAACGCCGCGCCGACGTCGTCCAGATCTTCCCCGACCGCGACAGTGTCACCCGCCTCATCGGAGCCGTCCTCCAAGAGCAACACGAGGAATGGTCCTACGGCGAACGCCGCTACTTCTCCGACATCTCCATGCGCAAGCTCGTCCACACGCTCCACGACCACGCCGAGCCGGCACGCCCCGAGCTCTACCTCACCGCCTGACCATCACCCACCCATCAGGAAGCAACGGAATGACACCACGCCACGGGACTTGACCACTGTACGTGGGTGCGGGGCCGGGGACGGCGGAAGCCGATCGGCCCTGCTTTCGGAACGCGGTGCCCGAAGCAACGGGGAGAAGCCGCCGTCGTGTACGGCCTGGGCGCGTCGGGTGAAGGTGTCGCGGCGAGGCCGATCGCGCGGGGCCTGTGACGCGTCAGCGTTCCGAAAGCAGGCCGAACCGCCGCCATCGGCACGTTGAGGCACGGCAGAAGCCGATCGGCCCTGCTTTCGGAACGCGGAACGCTTCGGAACGAGGAACGTCCGCGGCGGGTCGCCGGGCCGCGTGCCGGTTCACGGCGCCGAGACGACCGAGGCCACGACCGCGGTCGAGACCCGGGCGGCCGCGCCCGCGCCCCGCCGGGCCTCAGGCCGAGGCGAACCGGTCGGTCGCGGCCCGCAGGGCGCGGGCGATGCCGGGTTCCGAGGCCGAGTGCCCGGCATCCGGCACGACGACGAACTCCGCCTCGGGCCACGCCCGGTGGAGGTCCCACGCGGTCATGATCGGGGTGCACACGTCATACCGGCCCTGGACGATGACGGCGGGGATGCCGCGGATCGCCGCGACGTCCTCGATCAGCTGTCCCTCGCGCAGCCAGCCCTCGTGCACGAAGTAGTGGTTCTCGATCCGCGCGAACGCGACGGCCGCGTGCGGCTCCGCCATCGAGGCGACGAGACCCTCGTCGGGCAGGAGTGTGATCGTGGATGCCTCCCACGTCGCCCACGCCACGGCGGCGGGCACGTGCACGGCCGGGTCGGGGTCGGTGAGACGGCGGTGGTACGCCTCGATGAGGCGCGAGCGCTCGAGCACCGGGATCTGGGCGAGGTAACCCTCCCAGAGGTCGGGGAAGAGCGCCGAGGCGCCGCCCTCGTAGAACCACTCCAGCTCATGCCGGCGCAGGGTGAAGATGCCCCGCAGGACGAGTTCCGACACCGCCGACGGATGCGACTGGGCGTAGGCGAGGGCGAGGGTCGAGCCCCACGACCCGCCGAACACCTGCCAGGTCTCGATGCCGAGGTTCTTGCGCAGCAGCTCGATGTCGGCGACGAGGTGCCAGGTCGTGTTGTGGCGGAGGTCGGCCTCGGGGTCGCTCACGTGCGGCGTCGACTTGCCGCAGCCGCGCTGGTCGAACAGCACGATGCGGTACACCGCGGGGTCGAAGAAGCGGCGCTGCCAGGGCGACGTTCCCGCGCCGGGCCCGCCGTGAAGGAACACGACCGGCTTGCCCTCGGGGTTTCCGGACTGTTCCCAGTAGAGCCTCTGCCCGTCGCCAGCGAGGAGGAACCCCGTCTCGTACGGCTCGATCTCGGGGTAGAGGACATCGTCGAGCCCGTCGTGGCCGGGGGTCACAGGTCTCTCCCCGATACGGCGAACGTGTCACAGGCGCTCGGCCCGCCCTTGAACCCGGTGGCGAACCAGCGCTGGCGCTGCTCGCTCGATCCGTGCGTCCAGCTCTCCGGGTTGACCCGGCCGGACATGGACTGGATGTGGTCGTCACCGACCGCCGCTGCGGCGGCCAGCGCATCGCGGATCTGGTCCTCCGTCGGCGTCTTCATGAATGGCACGCCGTTCTCGTCCTTCTGGTCGGGCGCACCCGCGATGAACGCACCGGCGTAGCAGTCGGCCTGCAGTTCACTGCGGACGCCGTTGCTCTCCGGGCCCGTGCCGTTGTTCGGGTACTTGTCGAACGTGCCGGTGATCTGCTGGATGTGGTGCCCGTACTCGTGGGCGAGCACGTAGACCTGCGCGAGCGGCCCGGCGGTGTCGCCGAACTGCTGCTCGAGCACATCGAAGAACGTCGGATCGATGTAGACGGTCTCCTCCGGCGGGCAGTAGAAGGGGCCGGTGGCGTTGGATGCCGTGCCGCAGGCCGTCGGCGTCGAGCCGTCGACGATGATGAGCTGCGGCGGGCGGTAGCCGGTCGTCTTGCCCGCCCAGTACACGTTGATGGCCTTCGATCCCGCGGCCAGCCGGCAGTCGACGCTCGCGTTCGCGTCGGCGCCGGTCTGGCAGTTCGAGAGCTCCGTCCCGGGGCCCGCATCGCCCGAGCCTCCGCTGCCGACGAGAAGGCTCGAGAAGTCACCGCCGGTGAAGATCTGCAACAGGATGACGGCGATCGCGCCGAGCCCGCCGATACCCCCGGCGATCGCGCCTCCGCCGGGCCCGCGCCGCCTCGCGCCGGAACCGCTCACATCGGCGTTGCTGTTGAACGTCATGGGCATACCGTATCGCGCGACACGCCGTGGCACAGTGCGCCCCGTCGGCGCATCCACGCCGTCATCCGGCATTCTGCAGGTGTGGGCGCGGTGGGCTCACAGCGTAGGCTCGGGACATGGATGCCACGACCGTCACCCTCACCGGAGCGGGTGGCCAGATCGGCTACGCGCTCCTCTTCCGGATCGCCTCGGGCGCGATGCTCGGAACGGACCGCCCCGTACGGCTGCGACTCCTCGAGATCCCGCAGGGGCTGAAGGCGGCGGAGGGCGCCGCGCTCGAGCTCCAGGACTGCGCGTTCCCGCTGCTGCAGGACGTCGAGATCACCGACGACCCGCGCACGGCCTTCGACGGTGCGAACATCGCGATGCTCGTCGGCGCCCGCCCCCGCACGGCCGGGATGGAGCGTGCCGACCTGCTCGCGGCGAACGCCGGGATCTTCGGTCCGCAGGGCGCCGCCCTGAACGCGGTCGCAGCCGACGACGTCCGCGTCGTCGTCGTCGGGAACCCGGCGAACACGAACGCGCTCATCGCCGCGGCATCCGCCCCCGACATCCCGGGCGACCGTTTCGGCGCCCTCACCCGTCTCGACCACGATCGCGCCGTCGCGCAGCTCGCCGCGGCCACCGCCGCGCCCGTCTCCGCCATCGCGGGCGTCGCAATCTGGGGCAACCACTCCGCGACGCAGTTCCCCGACGTCGACCACGCGACGGTCGCGGGCCGCCCCGCGCGCGAGGTGCTCGCCGAACGACTCGGCGGGTCGGCTGCCGCCGCGGCCTGGCTCGACGACGAGTTCGTGCCGCGCGTCGCCAAGCGCGGGGCCGAGATCATCTCCGTGCGCGGGTCGTCGTCGGCCGCGTCCGCTGCGAACGCCGCGATCTCGCACGTCCGCGACAGCGTGCTCGGCACGCCCGACGGCCCGACGAGTGCCGCGGTACTCTCCCGGGGCGAATACGGAGTGCCGGAGGGGCTGTACTCGTCCTTCCCCGTGACGAGCGACGGATCGGGTTATCGGATCATCGAAGGTCTCGACCTCGACGATCGCGCACGATCGCGGGTGGATGCCTCCGTCGCCGAACTCGTGGCCGAGCGCGACGCCGTGCGGGCGCTCGGGCTCCTCTGACGCGATGGATGTCCTCCTCGTCGGCCTGATCGGGGTGGTCGCGGTCGCCGTCGTGACGGCGCTCGCGCAGCGGCTCGGCGTGGCGGGACCGCTGCTGCTCGTGGCGCTCGGGCTGGGCGTCGGACTCCTGCCCTTCGTCGATGTGCCGGAGATCGATCCGGAGCTGATCCTCGTCGGCATCCTCCCGCCGCTCCTGTATGCCGCTGCGGTACGACTGCCGGCGATCGAGTTCCGTCGCGACCTGACCCCGATCTCGGGGCTCGCCGTGGTGCTCGTCGTGGTCACGTCTCTCGTGCTGGGCTGGTTCTTCTCGCTCGTGCTGCCCGGCGTGGGGTTCGCGCTGGGGGTCGCCCTCGGCGCGATCCTCAGTCCGACGGATGCCGTGGCGACGTCGATCGCGAAGAAGCTCGGCATCTCGCCACGCGTGACGACGATGCTCGAGGGCGAGAGCCTGCTCAACGACGCGACGGCACTCGTGCTCCTGAGAACCGCACTGCTCGCCGTGGTCGCCGGATCGTTCTCGTTCGGGAAGGCGCTCGGGGCGTTCGCGTGGGCCGTGTTGATCGCCGTCGTGGTCGGCGCGATCGTCGGCATCCTGACCCTGCGGTTGCGTGCCTGGATCGGCGACTCGGCCGCGAGCACGGCGATCGGCTTCACGGTGCCGTTCCTCGCGTACCTGCCCGCCGAGCACCTGAACGGCTCGGGCCTCGTCGCGGCGGTGATCGCGGGCATCGTCACCGGCCAGGGCGCGCAGCGCTGGTTCACACCCGAGCAGCGACTGTCCGACGAGGTGAACTGGCGCACCGTCGAACTCGTCCTCGAGGGCGGGATCTTCCTCATCATGGGTCTCGAGCTCGACCAGATCGTCTCCGACGTGCGCGAGCGGCACGAGGGGCTCGTGCTCCCGACGTTCGTCGCGCTCGCGGCGCTCGCGATCCTCCTCGCGGTGCGGGCGGCGTACGTCGCGCTGATCCTCTGGGCGGGCCGTCGTCGCGCGGGCCGGTTCGACCGCTCCCGCCTCGAGAACCTCGACGCCCGCCTCGATGCGATGAGTGCGCAGGGCGGTTCGGCGACCCTGCCGGCATCGAACACGGATCCGGGAACGGGGCCGGGCAAGGGCAAAGGCAAGGGACGCCGCGAACCCTCCCCCGAACGGGCCGAGCGCCGCATCGAGAGCATGCGCGAGCGCGTCTCGCGCGGCCTCGCCGATTTCGACTACTACCACTCGTCGCCGCTCGGATGGCGCCACGGTACGGTCATCGTCTGGGCCGGCATGCGCGGCGTCGTCACCCTCGCGGCATCCCAGACGATCCCCCGTTCGATCGACGAGCGCCCCATCTTCATCTTCATCGCCTTCGTCGTCGCGCTCGTGAGCCTCATGCTGCAGGGCTTCACGCTCCCGTGGGTCGTCCGGCACCTGAAGTTCGATACCGAGGCGGACGCCGCCGGCGACCGCGACGAGCAGAAGCGGCTCGACGAGGAGCTGCGCGGGGCCGCCCACGCCGCCCTGTCCGCCCCGACGCTGGTGCGCCGCGACGGTTCGGCATTCGACCCCGAGGTCATCCGCCGCGTGACGGCGCGCCTCGCGACCCCGCCCGATGACGACATGAGCGCCCTTGCGCGCGACATGCTGGAACTGCGGCTCGCGGTGATCGTGGCGCAGCGCACGCGACTCGGCGAGCTGGGATCGCACGGCCACTACAGCACGCGCACGCTCCGGCACAGCGGTGCCGAGCTCGATGCGGAGCAGCTGAGCGTCGAACTCCGCCTGCGCGACGAGGAGTGACCGTCGGCGCCTCCGATTTGTGAGAATAGGTGCGTCGACGAAGGAGCAGGATGACCGACCACACGGATGCCACGGGGCGCGCGCCCGCCGACTACGCGGAGTCGGTCGCCCTCCCCGCCGTGACCGAGGCCGTTCCGGTGATCGTCTCGGGCACCGACTGGTGGGCGGAGCGCCCGACCGGTGCGCGCCTCGTCGGTCTCGTCGTCGCCCGCGACGACCTGCCGTCGGTCATCGCGCAGCGCGACGCGCTCGCGGAGTTCGGGGTGCCGATCGAAGGCTTCCGTCACCCGGCCCCGGAGACCGGTGAGAGCTGGTCGGAGCGGCTCACGCGGCTGTTCGGACGACTCACGAGCGGAGACGTCGTCGTCGTGGCCGACAAGCACGCCCTCGGACGGACGGTGGACGAGGAGACGCACGCCATCGGCGAGCTGCGCCGGCGCGGCATCATCGTGAAGGTGCTGGGCCACTCGCGGCTCTGACGAGCCGACCGCTCAGCCCGCGGCGGTGCCGGGGGTGCGAGAGGTGCCGGAGCCGCCGGCGGTGCCGGTGAGCGCGGGGTCATCGAGAAGCGCCAGGTCGTCGCGCGTGACAAGGCGCGACGCGACCGCGTACTCGACGAGGCGCACGCGGCGATTCGTGGCGGATGCCGTCACGCCGCCGCGCAGCCCCGGAACCCCCTGCCGGTCGAGTTTGTCGCACACGTTGTCGAGCTTGCGGTTGAACCGCGTGAGGCTCCAGCCGAGGCGCTGAGCTGCGGCGGCGGAGCTCGGCAGCTCGCTCATGCCGGTGCCGTCGCGCCGCAGCACCGGCTCGGCGAGGGCGACGATGATGACCTTCTGGCTCGGGGTGAGCGGCACGGCCCCGATCGTGGACTCCCCGACGGCGACGGCATCCGGTCGTGTTTCGCGGAACGTCGGCTGCGCCGCGTGCACCGTCAGCTCGTACGTCGTCGCACCGGCGCTGAAGACGACCGTGGTGACGCCGAAGACGATCGGCAGTCGCGCGCCGGGGGCGAGCTGGGCCTGCACGCGGCCTTCCGTGTCGCTGACGGTCGCGGCGAGGCGCGCCCCGATGTTGACGAGCCACCAGAGGTTCCCGGCCGGTTCGATCGACAGGAAGTGCCGATGCAGGAACAGGTTGTCGTCGATCGCGAGGTCGCCCTCGCGTCCGATCGTGAAGGGTGCGTCGGGTGAGACGCGGTGGTACTCGCCCGCGAACTCGACAGTGACATCGCCGGGCGTCGGCGCGTCGCCACCATCTCCGAGAGGTGGGACCGTGTCCTCGATGTCGGTCACGGGGTGCACCCTCGCGTCTCTGGTCCCGTCGTCGAGTCGGAGCGCTGCAGCGTCACCTTGATGCAGGTGCGCCCGCTCGGGTCGGCCGGAAGCGTCACGGACGTCGTCAGGATGCGCTGCGCCTGACCGTTGCCGTCGAGGGTGTACGGGTACCAGATGTAGGCATCCCCCTCCTTGGGGTCGGGGTTCACCCAGGTGAAGACGACCTCGCCGCCCTGAACCACCCCCACCGGGTCCGACACGGCGGGTACGAGGTCCCCGACGGGATCCTGTGGGGCGACCGACGACGCAGGGGATTTGACCGGGTCTTCGGTCGATCCGCCGAAGAACCCGAGCATGCCCGCGACCGCGGCGACGGCGCCCGCCGTGATGACGACGGATGCCGCGACGGCGAGCCCGATCCACAGGCCCCGACGGGACGCGGGAGCGGGCGCGGGCGGCGGTGCCGGCGCGTCGGCCGGCGCCGTGACCTGCCCGGCGGCAGCCGGCGGGATGCCGCCCGGCGCCCCGAACTGCGGAGGCACCGGGCGCACGGCTGCGATCGTGTCGTCGACAGGCGGCGCAGCAGGCGCAGCAGGAGCGACCGAGGCGACCGGCGGGATCGCGACGGGCGAGCGGCGCAGCGTCGGATCATCCGTCGTCTCGGCCGCGGGTGCGGCCTCCGGGCGACGACGCGTCGGACCGGCGGCGGGCGCCGTGTGCGGCTCGATGCTGACGATCCCGCGGACCCGGGTGAGCTCGCCGTCCTCGTCCTCGTCGGGGCCCTCCTCGGGCGAATCGTCGAGGATGTCGATCGGGGTGACGGAGTGGGCGAGCTCGATCTGCACACGCTGCAGCGCCCGCGCGAAGGCCACCGCGGACTCGTAGCGATCGCCCGGGCGCTTGGACATCGCCCGTTCGAGCACCGCCTCGAGCGACGCCGGGACGTCGGGGCGCCCGAGGGGCGCGGCCGGCTCGGTCTCGATCCGCTGGATGAGGTCCGCGCCGCTGTTGCGGCCTCCGGGCTGCTCGAACGGCGACCGCCCCGCGAGGAGCGTGTAGACGGTCGCACCGAGCGCGTACACGTCGGTCGCGACCCCCGACGCGGGCTGGTCGCTGAAGGCTTCCGGTGGGGACCACGGGATCGACATCCCCGTCGAGGACTCCTCCGCACCCGCTGTCGTCGCGATGCCGAAGTCGGTGAGGGCCGGGCGGTTGTACTCGGTGACGAGGATGTTCGCGGGCTTGATGTCACGGTGCAGGATGCCCGCGCGATGCGCCGTCTCGACGGCGGCGGCGACCTGGACGCCGACCCGCAGCGCCTCGGCGACGGAGAACGCCTGCGCGCGGGAGCGCACCTGCAGGTTCGGACGCGAGCAGTACTCCATGACGAGGTACGGCCTGCCGTCGTCGGAGACGCCCGCCTGGTAGATCGTCACGATCGCGGGGTGCGTCGACAGGAGCGCCATGACGTTCGCCTCGGCGGCGAACTGCTCGGCGGCACCGGCGCCCATGCGGTCGGCGAGGAGCACCTTCACCGCGACGCGGCGGCGAGGCAGTTGCTGCTCGTAGAGGTAGACGTCGGCGAACCCGCCCGAACCGAGCACCTCGACGTAGGTGAAGCCGGCGAGCGCGGGCGGCGGCGCCGGGGGTCGCTTGCCGCTCACGGGAGGTCCTCGAAGGTGACGATGACTCCGTCGCCGAGGTCGAGCGAGTCTCCCGTCACGACCATCGTCGGCTCGCCCGGGTGCAGGCGCACCGGGGTCTGGCCGACGCGGTGCAGCAGCGTGCCGTTGGTCGTGTCGAGGTCGGTGACGAGCACGTGGTCGCCCTCCGCACGGATCTCGACATGGCTGCGCGAGATGTCCTGCTGAGGGCTGTCGACGGCGATGAGCGTCGGCAGCTCTGCGCCGGAGGTGCGCGTGGACTTCGGACGGCGCCCGATCACGACGGGACGCTCGAGTTCGACGACCTCTCCCGTCGACAGAAGGATGCGCCCCCGCGAGGGACGACGCGGCGGCACTCCATCGGTGGATTCGAACTGTGCGCGCTCGGCGTCGCGCAGCGCCCGGGCTTCGACGACCGAGATCGTCGCGCCGTCGTGGTCACCGCCGCGCGCCGCAGGCTGCGCTTCTGGCGCGGACGGCGTCTGCGCGGAGAGCGCGGGGCGCGGGGAACGGGCGATCGTCTCGCCCCAGATCATCTCGTGCTCCTCCGGCGCCTCGGGCAGCACCGTCGTCATCGCGGGGCCGAGCGTGTCACCGACGCCCGCGATGGGGCCCGTGGTGGGCACGGGCGTCGCGGGCGGCGGTGCGGGGAGCTCCGGTGCCACGAGAGGCGGGCTCGGCGGAGCGGGAGGGGCGTCGACGGGAGGTGGTTCGGCCGCGGTGACGTCCGACGGAGGCCCGTCGGCCGCAGGGGACGGTGAGGATGCCCCGACCGCGGCCAGCGGCGCGGCCGCATCCGCTGCCGGCGGCTCCGTGGCATCCGCCGGCACGACCTCGGGGAGCGGCAGCTCGACATCCGCCTCAGCCTGGTCGTCGGCGAGAGCGGCCGCGAGAGCGGGCGCGGCCGCCGCGGACGGCCACGCCGCTCCGACGGTGACGACGACCAGATCGGCGCGCGCGACGCCGGAACGAAGCGGCACGACGGCGTCCTCCCCCGTCACCCCGGCCGCGATCGTGACGCGTGCGGCGCCGGCGACGAACCGCTCCGACCAGGTTGCGACGGACGCGCCGGAGACCTCCTGCGCACCGTCGACGCCGTCGACGATGACGGAGACCGCACCGCGCACGGCGACGCGAATGCCGCCCGCCTCCGCGACGGCGAGGGCGAACGGCGGGATCGCGGACAGCGATGTGCCGAAAGCGCCCGTCAGCGCATCGAGCACGGCACCGATGCCGCCGTCGCCGATCCGCCGCCAGACGGCTTCGGCCGTGTGGGCGCTGACCGTCGCCGCGAGCGCGGCCACCGCCGGGCCTTCCGCGGCGATCCACCAGGCCGCCTCACCCTGCGCCGGTCGGTAGTGGACCTGCGCTTCGCTTCCGCGCGCCATCAGCGTGCTCCCCTCGACCCGGAGCGGGGTCGCGTGTCGCTGTCGGGCTCGATGCCGCGCGCACCCGCCGGTGCCGTGTCGAACACCCCGTCGTCGACGCCCGAGACCGCGAGGGCGTCGACGACGATCGCGGTGATGTTGTCGCGTCCGCCGTGCAGCAGCGCCTCGTGGATGAGCCGCGTCGCGGCCTCCTGCGGGTCGTCCTCGCCGACGAGGATGTCGCGCAGCTGCACCGCCGAGAGCTCGCCCGAGAGCCCGTCCGAGCACACGAGGATGCGGTCGCCCGGCTCGGCAGGCACCATCCAGTAGTCGGCCTGGCCGTCGCTTCCCGCGCCGATCGCGCGGGTGATCTCGTTGCGGCGGCTGTCGCTGCTGGCATCCGCTCCGGAGAGGACTCCCGCGTCGATGAGCTCCTGCACGACGGAGTGGTCGACGCTGATCTGCTCGAGCATGCCGTTCGCGAAGCGGTAGGTGCGCGAGTCGCCCACGTTGACGGTGAGCCAGTACCCGACGCCGCCGACCTCGGCGATGACGACCCCCGTGAGGGTGGTGCCGGCAGCTCGTCCTTCGCTGCGGATCGCCTCGACGCGACCGCGCGCACGGCGGAGCGTCGCACGGACCTCATCGATCCCGAGGCTCGGCGCTCCGGTGAGCCTGCCGAACTCGGAGACGACGGCGGCGCTCGCGCGGTCGCCGGCGTCGTGGCCGCCCATCCCGTCTGCGACGAGGAAGAGCGGCGACTCGGCGAGGAACGAGTCCTCGTTGACCCGCCGGCGAAGCCCCGTGTGGCTCGCGGCTCCTGCGCGCACGACGATCGGCAACTCGCTCATGATGCGACCTCCACGGTGGCGCTCCGGTCGCCGATCTCGAGCACGTCGCCCATGCGCACGCGGGTCCGCTCTCCGGGAACGGCGGTCTGACGCTGCGTACCGCGGCGGATGACGACACCGTTCGTCGACTCGCGATCGATCACCCAGAGGGCGCGCTGCTCGTCCACGACGAGCTCGAAGTGCGTCTTCGACAGTGACAGGGTCTCATCCCGCACCGGCACGCGCGTCGCGTCGGGCTCGGCGGACGGGTTGCGGCCGAAGACCGAGCGGCCGTACACGCCGTGCCGGGTGCCGTCGTCCCAGACGATGCGGGCGAGGGGCTGGCGGGCCGGGCCCGACAGGCGGGTCTCGTCGACGTCGGCGCTCGGCGGCGCATCGAGCGGCGGGAACGCGGAACCCGCCGGCGACAGCGGTGGGGCCGCCGGCGCGGCGGGTGCAGGCGTGCTCGGCGTGGCGGCGGGAGCCGCGGCCGGGCGCGCCGCAGGGTCGGTGACACCGGGGACGAAGGAGATGACTCCGGCCGCCGTCGACGCGCCGCGAAGGGGTGCCACGGGCACGGCGGGTGCCAGCACGGGCGCCGGAGCGGGTGTCGGTGCCGCGACGGCGTCTCGTCCGACGAGCTCGGTGTCTCCCGCATAGGTCATGGCACTGGGCGTCGGTACGTACGGCGGGGGTGCGACGGGAGGCGCCACCGGCGGCCCGGCAGGCGGTGCCGTCGGCGACGCGACCGGGTACGCGGGCGGGGCGGGCGGCGGCGCGACCGGGTACGCAGGTGCACCCGGGGCATCCGTGACCCCCGCCCGCATCGGCACGGGCTGCGCGGCGCCCGCCTGCGGGGCCACGGGGAGCGGGGCGCCTCGGCCGGCGATGTCGGTCACGACGGCACCCGTGGCTTTGTCGTGCCAGCCGCGACGCCACGGCGAGCTGTCGAACAGCGGCGAGAAGTACCCGACGACGATGGCCCCGCCGAGACCCCACACGACGTTGCGCGCGAGCGCCCGGCCGAACCCGAGCGGGGACTCGGTGCCGTCGACGCGCGCGAGGCGCAGGCCGAGCGCGCGCATGCCGAACGAGCCCGCACCGGCCTGCAGGAAGCTGTAGAACGCGAACCACGCGAGCAGCACGAGATAGGCCGCGATCACCGCGATCGGGAGGGGGAAGGCCCCACCCGTCGCGAACGAGATCCCGGCGAAGATCGCGAGCGCGCCCATCATGAGCAGCAGGGCGATCGCCGAATCGATCAGGAGGGCGCCCGCTCGGCGGCCCAGGGTCGCCGGGTTCATGCCGCTCCCCCCGGGCGTCGCAGCGCCATGCGGGAGCGCAGTGCCGCCAGCCCGGGGCGCAGTGACCGCAGGCTGAGACGCGCACGAAGGCGCTGCCACAGACTCGTGGAACCTCTCATTCCTCCGACGATATCGTCCACCTCGCGCCAGAACGCATCGACGTCGGCCGCGCTCGGCTCGCCCGGCCCGTAAACCTCGAGATCGGCGCGCGTCGCGAGTTCGCCGACGCGCGGCTGCGCGAACGTGGCCCCCACGATCGCCGCGCTCTCGGCGCGGGTCGCCCCCTGCACGACGGGCGCGCGCAGGTCGACCGCCGAATCGACGAGCTCGTCCCATCCGCCGGAGATCCGGTCGGCGCTGCGGGCTGCGCTGCGCCGGCGGGCGCGCCGCGCACCCTTGATGACGCCCATGACGATGAACGGCAGGGCGAGCAGCACGACCACGCCCAGGCTGATCCCGCCGTACAGGAGCACGGGGCCGAGCCAATCGATGCCGTTCGACTGCTCCTCGTCCTGATCGCGGTCCTCCGCGATCGCCGGGGGCAGGTCGGCCGGCTCCTGTGCGGGTGGCGGCGGCTGCAGCACCTGCGGCTTCGGGTTGGCGTGCGGCTTCGTCGTCTGGTCGTTCGGTTCGTTGTCCTCGTCGGGGGTCGGGTCGAACGGCACCCACCCGACGCCCTGGAAGGCGATCTCGACCCACGCGTGCAGGTTGTCGCCGGTCGCGGTGAACATGGTCTCGGCCGGGTCGTCGGCCTTGGGGTGCCAGCCCATCACGACACGCGCGGGCATGCCCAGCTGCCGAGCCATGAGCGCCATCGTCACGGCGTACTGCTCGTCGTCGCCGATCATCTGATCGCCTGTCACGAGCGACGTGATGCGGTTCGTCCCGTGACCCGAGAGCGAGACGACGTCGTCGGCGAGGCCGTGGCTGAAGAAGCCGTCGGTGTGCAACCAGCTCTCCAGTGCCCGCGCGCGCGCGATCGGCGTCTCGGCATCCACCGTCGCCTGGGATGCCAGATCGGCGAGCTTCTCGGGGATGCCCACCTGCTTGGGCATCTTGAGGGATGCGAACGGAACGTCGGCGAGCGCCGCGTCGCTCGGTATCACCGGGATGACCGTCTCGAGCGTGTAGCCGTCGCCGGCGGCGAGGCCGGCGGGGGCGACGGCGGTGCCGGTCGCGTCGTTGAAGTGTGCCGATCGGGCGAGGTCTGCCGCGCGGGAGCCGGTGAAGGAGAACTCCCTCGGTGCGCCGACGTCGGGGAGCCACACCCCGCCGAGCTCTCGGATGTCGATCCTCACCGTCGCGGGGGTGCCCGTCGCGTCGGGCGACATGTTGGAGCGCACGGGGGTGAACGCGCTGGATGACCCGGCCCCGTCGTCGGCGACGTTGTAGACGATGCCGTTGTAGGCATCCATCGTCGCGAGGCGCACGCGGGCGCCCTCGGGGAGCCCCGTCACGGTGAACAGCGTCTTGTCGGCGTCGTCGCGCACGTACCCGCGGAAGCTCTGCAACGGGCTCGGATACTGCGAGATGTCGAAGGGCGGCACGACGAAGTCGCGCAGGATGTACCGGTGCGTCGGCGGCTGCGCGAACGCCGCGGCACCGACGCCCGCGACCGCGGCGATGGCGAGTACCCCGCCCGCCGCGACGAGCCGGCGCACGCGGGACGAGCGCACGGACGCGGCATCCGACGTTCCCGCCGACTCCACGCGCACGGCCGCGCGGTCGCCGTCCCACGAGGCGCGCAGCGACAGCCACGCGACGGCGACACCGGCGAAGGCGAGCCCCTCGATGAGCGGCGCAGCCGGCTGGGCGACTCCCAGCAGGATGCTCGCGACCAGCACGACGAGCGCGGGGACGAGCGCCCACGCGGGGCGCCGCGCGCGGAGCGCGAGCGAGCCCGTGAGCACCCCGCCCACGAGGGTCAGGATCAGCGGGACGACGAGGTGTCCGTCGGAGGCCGCGACCGGCGGCACCGTCGTGAGCAGCTGTTTCCAGGACGTGATCGTGCCGAGGGCGAGCTCCCGCAGCGTCTCGAGCGTCGGGATGAACCCCGCGATCGTCGTGTGGGGCAGCGCGAGCGCACCGCCGAAGAGGAGGTACGCGCCGAGCGTGGCGCCCGTGAGAGTGAGGATGCCCCAGCGCAGTCGCGCGCCCAGATAGGCGATCGCAAGCCCCAGTGCCGTGCCGCCGACGCCGGCGAGGACGTACTGCGGCCCGTCGAACGTCGTCCCGAACCCGATCACCGTGACGGTCAGGAGAAGGAACGCCGCGGCGAGGTCGAGCGCGACGATGCGCGTCGGCCGGGATGCCGTGCCGCCGGATGCCGCGCTCACGCGAGGACCTTCCGGATCGCGCGGGGAAGCTGGTCGAGTTCGCCGACGGTGACGACGTCGGCCTCCGCGATCCGGCGGAGCGCGGGAGCGTCGACGCGGGAGTCCGCCACGACGACGAGCGTCCGCACCCCGAACGGCAGGCGCGAGCATGCGAGGCGCAGCTCGGAGGCATCCGCTTTCGATCCCGTCACCAGGACGATGACGGCCGCCTCGGGCGATGCGGCGGCGATCCCGCCGGCGAGCGAGACGACGCCGCCCTGACGGCGCCGGGAATGGCCGAGCTGCGACAGTTCGTCGAGGAAGCGGCGGGGCGTCAGCGAGCGCACGGGGCCCGCCTGCGTGCGCGCATCGAGGACGCGAGAGTCGCGGAGGGCACGCAGTCCCACGGACCCTGCGGCCGAGATGGCGAGTTCGAACTCGTCGGCGTCGCGGTACTCGTCCGGATGCGTCGAGAGGCCGACGACGAAGTGCGAGCGGCGCGTCTCCTCGTACTGGCGCACCATCACCGAGCCGGCGCGGGCGGTCGACTTCCAGTGCACGTGGCGCAGGTCGTCGCCGGGCTGGTACTCGCGCAGGGCATGGAACGACACATCGTCGCGGGCGAGCTGCTGCACGGGCAGCCCCTCGAGGTCGCGGAGGTGGCCGAGGGAGAGCCCGTCGAGGGACGTCGTGCGCGGGTGGACGAACAGGTCGACGGCCTGACGACGGTCGTGCGTGCGCTCGAACAGGCCGATCGGGTCGCCGCGTCGGACGCTCACCGGACCCACCTCGAGCACGCCGCGCACGGTCGTCGGGATCGCGAACACCTCCTCGTGCTGCGCCCCGGGAACGAGGCGCGGCACCTGGAACACCCCGCGGCCCTGGCCGACCGGCAGCACGACTTCGGAGGGGAGGATCGTGCGCGACGTGCGGTTGACGAGGTTCAGCCCGCCGACGGCACGCTCCCCCACGACGACGCGCGTCCGGGTGAGGTCCAACTCGATGTCGTACGTCGTGCGACCGAAGAGGAACACGAGGCTCACGGCCAGGACGACCGTCGCGACGACGGCCGCGACGAGCAGCTCCTTCCACCCGAAGGCGAGGCTCAGCCACCACAGCACGACCGCGCCCGCGAGCACCACCCACCCGAGCGGGCGGACCACCTCGGCGATCTGGCGCACGACACGACGCGTCGCATGCCACAGCACCTCCGCACGCTCCCGCCACCGCTCCGCACGCGTCGCCTCACGGGGGGAGACGAGCCCCGTCTCGGTCCCGATCTGCGGGTCGCCCGTGTCGGGCGCGGCGGGCGGGGGCTCGGTCACCCCGGATGCACGCGCACCCCGTCGCGCGGCGCGCGACGGGGGCAGGGTCTCCGGGGCCGAGGTCATCAGCTCGCGGCCCGCGCCAGGGGCGCTTCCACGCTCGCGAGCGCGCGCTGGACGACCGACTCGGCGCTCACGCCCGAGAACTCGGCCTCGGGGTCGAGCACGAGGCGGTGCGCCCACACCGGCACGGCGAGGGTCTTGATGTCGTCGGGGATGACGAAGTGGCGGCCCTGCGAGGCGGCGTACACCTTCGCGACGCGGATCATCGAGATCGCACCGCGCACCGAGACGCCGAGGCGTGTGGCATCCGAGTCACGCGTCGCCTCGACGAGCTGCGCCGCGTAGCGCGCGACGGCGGGGTCGATGTGCACGGATGCCGCGAGGTCGGCCATGTCGGCGACGGCGCCCGTCGTGATGACCGCCTCGAGGCTCGCCGAGGGGTTGCGGTCGACCGCGCCGACGAGGATCCGCTCCGTGACGGCGAGCGTCGGGTAGCCGATCGAGATCTTCAGCATGAACCGGTCGAGCTGCGCCTCGGGCAGCTTGTAGGTGCCCGACTGCTCGATGGGGTTCTGCGTCGCGATGACGAGGAACGGACGGCCCA
>ERZ781399.1311-NODE-1311-length-22571-cov-4.032910_pt1 | contig 22571 bp, 21 predicted proteins | sample MGYA00511014_ERZ781399 | MGnify/ENA primary metagenome ERZ781399 (study PRJEB29847, sample SAMN06458254) | wastewater metagenome | isolation source: Wastewater bioreactor | place: South Africa: Cape Town | study: EMG produced TPA metagenomics assembly of the...
GTCGAACTTTTGACCGAAAATCGACAAAACGAGGGCTTCCTCTCGGCCATTCGCATTTTTTTTTCTCGTCATAGAGTAATTATATACAGTTCAATACAATTATATTTCGTATTGTGTTTGTACTGTCTTCTATTGAGAAATACAGATGGATGTGTGTGTGTGTGTGTGCCAACTGCTACTTTTGCTTCTCTTCGATTTTTTAATGTTTTTTGATGAAACATGTTGCCGCACGAGCGTATACACAAACGTGTTGAGATTCAATTTTTTTTACAATGTATGCTCTTCGTCAAGCTGCCGGACGACGAATTAAAATGAGTAAAAATAAAACACATTGTGTTTTTTTTACGATTCTAACATCATGCGTGCGGAAGCCGCAAACCATCAGCTATACCGGCGGAGAAATAGCGAGAGTAAAAGAAAAGCGAAGAACAAGAAGAAAAAAAGTGAGAAGAAACGAAGAAGAAAAAAAAAAGAAAAGACTTGACTGATGATGATGACGGAACGAAATAAATTATCCTTAAGTCTGATGTTGAATACCATTACTTACATATTGTTTTCTCCGGTGTTTTTTTTTATTAAATAGAATTGCTAAGGTCTCTTTTCAAAAGCTATCGAATCGAATTCGTCTTTCGTTAAAAGTAAATTCATATTGCCGTTCGATTGCAGCAGTAAGTGACCTCCGTTATCGACAATATTTTGTTCGTCTCGTTTCTCTGTTTATTTCTTCAATGACACCTTAGTAAAATTCGTCGGCTCTGTTTCTTATTAATACATATACATACATACGTATCTTTACTTTGCTTTGCCTTCAAGTTAAATTACTTTTTCAAAGAATCTTTATTCGAAATTTGATTCGATAAGAAGAAATCTTTTGTACAGAGAGAGAGAATTGACAATTATTATTATTCAATTGTCGTTTGGTCCATTGATCATTTTAGTTAAATACACTCGAGCATCGGAATAGAACTTCATATTGAAGAAAAAATATATCACTTCGTCATGCTAATTTGCACATTCAAACACCACTAAAGGTTACTAATATATACATGAATTTTTACCTTTCATTTCAGTGTATGTCTTATCTGATTCATGAGAAAGGAGAAGAGAGAACGAGAGAGACCCCTGGATAGTTTCGTTATTCGAATGAATGAAACGAAAAATTCTTATTTTTTTTACACCTACATATATGTACGTATGTTTCTCTTTTGGCAAGTGTGCTTGCTCCAAGTCGTCAAAAAAAATGAAGAAGAAAGAGAAGAAGAAGAAAAAGAAAATGCCGACCAGTGGTAGTAGCGTTGGTGGTGTATTTGTTGTTGTTCTTCTTCGACGACATACCGCAGCATACCCTACTATACATTTTTACACACTTAAAACAGAGAAAGAGAGAGAGAGAGAGAGCGAAAGAAAAGACGTAGAGGAGGAGAAGAAGAAGACTAGATTTGTTTTCTTGTTCTCCTTCTCTGTCCCACTTTGAAAAAAAATAAAATAAAGCAGACAGGTAAAGAGACTGACTAGTTTTCGTCGCTACTAGCAAGGCACCTAACAGCAAACGAGATCGTATTTCATTATTGACGTCGATCTTGTCGATGATAACATCGTTCCACCTCGTTGTTAAAGGTAAGTAAGTAAGTCGAGAGAGACAGAGAGAAAGACCTGGACAAAATCATCGAATTTCTCTTCATTTGTTTTTCTTTTTGATTACTAAGTATGGACGTGTAATAATAAACATAGGAGTGTACGTCAGTGACATTAATTTATCTCGTTCATAGAATTTACATATTCGTTCAACATTGTTTACACATCTTACGTTTGTTAGTATATGTTTTTGTTTCTAGTCATCATCAAGCCGAAAACGATCACATCATCTTAACTCTCTTCTTCTTCTTCTTCTTCTTCTCTTCTTCTTCTTCTTCTTTTCTTTCGTATTCTCCTATTTTGAAAGTTGGACAATAAACGAAAGGTATACGAAAAATTGAACGAACAAATATCACTTTCGAACACATTCAACGAAGAAGATTATTATCATAATGACTATTCGGCCACAATATGCTAATGAGGAGCTTGTTCATAAGCTCCGTTCAATGCTGAGCGATTTACCGACACTTCGAACACGTGCGATTAAAAAATTAAAACATTGGCGAGAAGCCGCGATCAAACGTCTTCTTGAACGGCAACGTGAACTCGAAAAAACTCTATTAGATAAATTCGAACGATTGGAATTCGATACTCAATTATTCGTCGAAAAAATCGAACGTAAAAAAGCGAATCAACAACGTTTTTGGCAAAATGAATCATTGGATTACCAGAACAAATCTGAAATCGATCGTATATCAACAAATCTACGTTCAATACGAGAAGAATTAGAACAATCGAAATTTATTCTTGTTGGAACAACAATCGACGATGAAATGGACGAATTTTTAATCGAAGATATTCTTCCTGGTAAACTACTCGGTTCATCACGTTACGGAGGAAGTTTATCTTCGAAAACGCCGGTTCATAAAGCCTATGAAGCAAATGATTTAGGCTCGGAATTAAAACGCGTACTTGAAATATGCACGAGTCCACAACGTCCATCATCATCGTTATCAGCCGATGAGGTAAGACATTTGAACGCGAATTAATCTTTCATTTTTTTTTGCATTTGATAAGATTTTCAAATGAGATGAGAGAACTTTCTTCATAGACACTTGAGTTATTAAGAATCTGATCAAAGTCGAGTAAAAAACAAAAAGTCATTCGCCAATCGATCGTTTTCTTTTCTTCATCATCATCTCAAACATTTTGACAAAGCGATGTGATTTAAGTGCACTTGTCTTAAGTTATGATTACAATAAGATTTCTTTATTCTAAACTCATCTATACATTAAATGTGCAACGTATTTCTTTTTCCTTCTTTCATTAGAACAAAAAAAAGCGTATGATGGTAAGCTCTTCACTTAAAAAGTATTAGAAATACATGCATATTTATATGCACCTATTATTCGTATTAGCATTATTCGATGACGATATGATTTGTTCGGTTAATGGGGGTTTCATCTCTATGAGTTCAAAATGGCCTTGTGTTTTTAAATTGTATCATTTGTATGCATGAACATGAGTTTTAAAGAAAAAAAAATAATATTATTATTGTCTGTTTGAACGGTGTTTCATTTTTACTTTCTACTAACTAGAACAAATGAGTTGAAAGATATTTCATGGTTGCATAATTATTTGACTAAGGTCAATTCGTTGTTTCTTTTAACATTTTCACTATCAAAAACCTATTCAAATTTGTTCATCGTAAAGAAAAGAGAACAAAAAATGAAACTTTTTCATGTAGATGAAGTATGGTTTCATACCACCCAAACCTAAAGTATTATTAACAAATAAAAAGAAGAAGAAATTTGATGCACATCAACCAAATTTAGTCTCGAAAGTCAAGGTCAGTTTGTAACATATATATATATATGCACACACATACATATTGGTATATAGATAAATATATACGAATGATTTGATGGGCAATGGGGGAACATTATCATATCATTTTTTTACCTCTCCAATGACCTTTGTACAATGAAAAGGCTATTTTTGATAGATCTATTGATTTCGATCGTATCAGTAACAGGGATATGATTATATAATTGTATAGTTCGAAAATAAAAAAAAACGACAATTATCATTATTTCTTTTGTTGTCTAGTTATCAGCTCTACAATCGGTTGATCATTCTCATGAAACAAAATCAAAACAGACAATAACACCGAATAAATCAACTAAAACAGTTCATCCTAAACAAGGTTCACAAACAGTTAATCCACAACGACGTAATTCACGTACGATAACTAATGTTCCTATTCAACAACAGCAACAAAATGTTTCGACAGAACAAAATGGTGGGGGCGGAGCTGGAGCACATAATAACCATAAATTATTTGCTTTTGAATCATTTGATGATTCGATTCGACGTTTTCAACGTTTACGTGAGATAAGAAAAAATCTACGAACGAAATACGATGAACAATCACAACAGGTTTGATCAATAATAAACGAACAAAAAGAAAGAGACTTTTGTTATTAAATATTCTTTAGAAATCTGTCGAAACAATGCCAACATCATCAACGAACGGTGCTGAAAATACAGAATCCATTACGATTACAGATAATCGTTCGGTTTCTCATCCAAAATCGTCGAATACATCAAATCGTCCTCCATTATCCAACGGTACTCATTCGATTCCTCCGACACCTGTCACCATAAAATCATCGGTTAGTACAAATCTGACACCACCGAAGAAAAATGGCGAAGCTCGTCATACATTACTTTCACGTGAACCTGTCAGCATTCCGATTGAACGTGTTGCAGCAGTTACAAACACTCAAACAGCTGATTCCGAAGTCGTAGAATTAAACGATAAGACAGCGAAAACCAATGGAACGAAAGATCCAACTGATCGACGACATCGTTCACGAACATTAGAAGCTCATCAAATCAAAGCTGTTGACAATCAAATCTACGGTTGTCCATCGAAAACAAAACAACAAACACAACATCGATCGGAATCACATAAACATCGAACAAACCGTTTGATAGTTCGTCGTTCGAGTGAAGATACACAAGATAAAAAGTCACAATTAAGAAAATCGAAAGATTATCATTCTCAATCGACACACGATGATGGATCCGATGAGACATGGTTCGATATTGATAAAGAACATTGGATGAATCTATTGGAAAATGGTTGGCGACCAACAGCAGGCACAACAGGCGTTACATCGGTAGCAATTGCCAATTCAGAACATTCTCGTGAACGAAAATCAACAAAAACAAACTCGAAAGTTGTCGATCTTTACGATCAAATCTCGAAAGCGGAATATACATCATTATTCGATCAACTCGAATTTGCTTATACACGTACGATTAATTTAGGCAATGAATTCTGGCGTTTCCTAGAAATTGATGGTCATCATCATCTATGTCTCTATCATCAATTAAACAAACAATTCATTATGTACAAACCAGATGAAACACTTTTATGTTTTCCGTGGCCATACGATGGAATTGTCGATGTATCATGGTCGAAATCGACGAATACATGGGCTGTAGCAACACAAACACAAATCGTAAGAAACAAATTGAGCTCCGAGAATCGATCTCAATTGTTTTATATTTTCTGTTTAGATTATCTGCAACCGATCATTTAGTAAAATTCTTCAATCGATTGATATCGAAGGAGATTGGCCGAAACGTATTGCTGCATGTCAATCGTCCATCTTTCATACGCATAAAATTCCTCCATCTGCAGTAACTGATTCATCAACATCGTCCTATTATCGTTCATTGAACAAAGATCGGCCACAATTTTTACTCGAACGATACGATTACAAATTAAAATCTCTCGGCAAACATATTCTCGAATCATCGACCATCTGGGACATTGAAGCCGATGATGACACTCAACATTTAGCTATTCTATGCGATGTTGCTTTGCTTATATTCGATTATCAATTAAATCTTCTCAAACAAATCGAAGTCACAGGCTTCAAAGTAAGTACAGATCGATTCGGTGGTTGGCTTGTTGCTGATTATAATGCGTCGTGCATTTGGCAAATACGACGTAATGAATACGTGAAAGCACATAAGATTCTGCATGTCGAACGACCATGGACAGTTATACTTGATCAAAGTACGTGGACGTTAGTAACATTGAGTGAAACACAAAATCGTGCGAAACGTTTGTTATTTTTTAATTTGAAAAATATTCCGTCGACACTCTTAATGAATAATTCAGCTCGATCACAATCTCAATTGTCCATTTCGACGTCATCGTCGATATCGAATTCGTCATCATAAACAGAAACCAAACAATTTTTAACATAGAAATTTTAGTTTTTGTCTTTTATATATTATACATATACATATATAAATATATCTATTTATCTGTCATAGCGGTTTGTTTTTTTCTTTTCTTCTCTCTGTGCTTTGTTTTTTTTTCTTGCTGTTTTGTTATTTTCGCCTTGTTCTTCTACCTCAACAAAAGCATTTCTCTATCATAACTTTATATTAAAAAAATCGTATTCAGCACAAATTCGATTTTGAATAGAAATTATCTGATGAGAGGTTAGATTCAACTGATTATTTTATTTGACCTTTTTTTCATAATATTTCATATACGAGACTCTATGTATAACATTGCCTATATCTATGATCTATGTACATTTTTTCTATTTGATTATAAAAAACGATAATTTCATTTTGTCTTTGTCCATTTGGATTCTTCTTCGAATTGAGCTGTTAAACCAAATGCTGCAATACATACGGCTTCGATAAGTTCTGCAGGCCATTTCTCAGGCGGAGCTGGCATTGGTGATCGAATTGTTGTCGAAAATAAATGAAATGATGGTATACAATTACGAATAATTTGAACGGAATAGGAAGAAAATGATGTTGATGATGTTGAACGCATGTTTACTTTGAAATGAATAACGAATTATACAACCGTTCATCTTTTTTCCCCAGTTTTACTTTTTAAATTTAGTGTGTCCTATTTGCCTCAATAAAATTCCTTTTACTACTTAGTAACGACATCTTTTTTTCGAATGACAGATAGAAATATCACTGGATCAAAGGTTGTTTAATTGAAAAAAAAAAAATAAATGAATACTACTACTATCAAAAAACGAAACGAACATCTCGAGATAAGACTACTAATCATAAATTTCAATTTTCTCTTGCTCATGAATTGCTTGTCCATAGTGTATCGAGAGAGTACGATGGAATCATCATTTTCTTCTTCCTTCTGCAAGCTGTACAATAAAGTTGATGGCACCAAATTTGCTCGACATAATGTCTTTTCAGATGACTGACATTGTATTGGTTTCTGCTGTACGCATAATGTTCATCGATCGAACAAAATCAATAAGTTGAAGAAGACACTTTGGTTAATGTACGAAAGTTTGACAATACGGTAAATGAAAAGATAATATTTATTCAAATAAATTTGTATAAATCATATTCATCAATGAGTTCTTTCTTTCTTTCTTTTTCGTATACAACATATGAATAGAGTCGGTTACTTTGACAAGAAAGCAAATGAAATGATTTCATTCGAACATTCTTTTTTAGTTGACAATAAAAAGAAAACAATCTTCGGTCGATTGGATACATTTTCTTCTGTTAAATCGAGGGTAATTCGGAGTAATTTTCGCAAAGTACAGTGATATCAACTATTTATATCTATCAGACAGCTGTTCATACAACTACTAATAATATCTAACAATCAATGCTGCGTATGCATAATACATAGATATGAAGAAACCGAGCAATCTGCTCTTTGATTAGATTGTTCATGATATTTCCCTATATTTCTCTTTTCTTCGTCTTCTTTTTCTTTTTTTCTCTTGTCGTCCATCGTCTGTCTGAGTGCTACTTTGTATATGTCTATCGATTGTAGATTCGGGCGACCAGTCGATTAGACACGGTCATTCTCTGAACGCAACTAAAGCAAAAAAAGGAAAGAAAGGAAGAAAGAAAGAGAGAGAGAAAAAAAAAGAAAAGAATAAGAATGGCATATTCTGAGCACGCGCATTTCTCATCATCAACTTCACACATCACCGATCGAAGACGACTTTACACATATACATGTCAAGATAAATGACGTTTTTCCTTTCTCTATGTACGATTTTGTTCGATTGTATACATTCACACATTGAACCAAAGACCAGAAGGAGCCAAATGATGATAAATAGATGACGAGTCCGATATATAAATATTGTAAAATGTTTTATTTCGCAATATTTTCATCAATATGAATGAAAATCGAGGCATTTGTCTGATGGCTTCTCCATTTACCGGCATGAATTTTATTTTTCGAGTTTTTTTTTTGTTATTACTCAACCGTGATGTAAGAAAACTTGAGTATGAATGACACGTGTACTTATGTTGTCCTTCGAAGGTAGAAAGAACGACACATCGACATTTTTTTTCATATTTGTAGTTTTACCTCTTGAGTCAATCGTTCGTTTTTTTCAAAATGATTAATAAATTTAACCATGAAACGTTCTATATATACAAACGACTGCTCGCATTCGAACGTTAATATTCTATGAAATACATGTATTTATAGATTTTAGAAGAAAAACTAATTGATTCTCATGGCCACACAAACAGATTCTATATCGATTCATTTACCTAAATACGAAGTAAGTTTGTTTCGAAAGAATTTGATTAAGAATAAACTTCGAATCATTAGACTGAACCCATTCATTTTAATACGCCGACAACTGGCGTATCAAGTGATATTGCTAGTATTCAAAATTTTGTTCGCGAGGTTTGTTTCTCTCGAAAATTAACCTAGAATAATTTTCTTTTGTTATCAGAAAGCCGAAAAAAGTCTTGTACAATGTAAATCTTTCGAAGTTTCTTTGCCATCGTCGATTACTGGCATCACAAGTGAATCTGACCGAGTAGGATCACGTTGACTCGTAATTGAAATTGAAATCGAACAAATTGACTTTGATAGATTCAATTCAATTCTCTATTTCAAACTCCGACATTGAATGAACTCGAAATTGTTTCGACAAATCCTGACGGATCACCGATTAAACTAAATGAAGAACAACTTAAAGCTGTCAAAGAATCAGGGTAAACCTACCGAAATTAGACATCGAGGAATTTATTCCGATGCATTTATTTCATAACAGAGAATTCGAAGTAAATAGTATTCATTTTCTTGGACAAAAACATCGATGGAAATTAAATAAACTACTTCAATCGGGTGTTCAACCAGCTAATGACACATTCTTAAAAGTTCGTTGATTTTTTTAAAATGAAATTTCCAACGAAATTTTCTTCAGGAGCTCTCATGGGCAGTTTATATGATGATTATATTCGCAAAAGATCGTGTTGTATCGAATTGTTTCAGTTTTAAATCATCACTCCGTTCACTGAAACAAGGTTTCGTTGGTTTACTTGGTTTGTTATATTTCATTTTCCTTTATTGTTTTCGAACAAAGAAATAATTATTTCTTAGATGCATTCATCGGATTACCTGCTGTTTACACTCAAAGTATCGATTTACAAGTTGAAAATGAACGAAGTAAATTCTTAGTAATTGAACTCTCGCCACATGTAAATGATAAAACAAAATTCTTTTTAATTATAATCCTACTTTTGTTTCGTTTTTTATTAAATAGGCAAGTGAAAAAGAAATGCACGAAGCATTTTGTGCACAACTCCCGAATTTATTCGATATCATGCTGGAACATGAAAGATATTCGCGACGAGAAGATCAAACAATTCCACCAGAAATGCTACCCTATCCGCATCATTTCGTCACACCGAATAGCATTGATATCGATCTTCGATTACATAATCGAGATTTACAAACTAAAATCACATGGATTGTCAGTTCATTATTGAAAAACAATACACCGAAAAATTGGTTTAATACAACCAAACGACGATTAATTAATCAATATAAACAAGAACAACCGAATCTATCGAAAAAAGAAGTTGCTAAACGTATTCGAACAGAATTGAATACTGAATATGCTGAGAGAGCTTTTGAAACAATTGAAAATTCGACTGAACTCGAGCAGTTATCACCGGGTCTCGGACGTTTGTTAGTCGCTCATGCTCGAGCTATTCTAACGATGAAATCTGTTGTTGATATTCTCGCTGAAAACTTAGACAATCATTTAAAAGAAGTGAGCATTCAAAGCGATTGATCATTGTTTTTTTTTCGAATGATTTGTTTAGACACGAGAGAAATTAATTCGTGAACATCCGATTAAATCGAAAATTAATCGTTGGTTACAACGACAATTATTTACTGAACGACTTAATTACATTCGACAACACGAATGGGATGCACATCACATGTCGATTGAACAATGCAAAGCTCTTGGCAATCAGCAAGCAGCTTACTTCATTCAACGAGATTTAGCATTTCGAAAAGATGTAAAATTACGTCAAGTTTTTTTGTTCGATCTATTTTCGAATCTTTATCCTTTTTGTTTAGCACGAATCAGTTCTTCGTTTAAATTTAAAATCACCTGTTCAACCGAGAGAAACAATTAATTGCAGTCGACGCATCTGGTTTCCGAGTAGATTTTTAAATAAAAAATCATTTTCCATTTGAAAAGAATCGTTCTTATTAAGAACATTGGATTGTCGAACGACAGTATCCGTTACCTGTCGAACGTGTTCCAACACAACTTGCTAAACAAACATATTCACAACATGAAGAAGAAGCTCGTTTGAAATTACTCAGTACTGAAGTATGGAAATCTTTCTTTTTCAATTCGGTTTTCGAATTCTATCGATTTGATTAGCCCGGTGCAACGTATGCGTGTCGACGTCAAACAACATATTCAACAACAACCAAATATCCATTTTGGCGATGGAAATTATTCGCCGTTCGATCATTTTGTTGGCTTTCAAATGTCATATTCACTCTTTGTGTACGAACAATTTGTTGTCTCAATCAAATTCGTTCAATTTTATTTCGATTTTAGCTTGTTATTCCATTTGCCAGTCCTGTCAGTTTTCGAGCACTGTTCTCTCCAAAACCATTTTATCCCGATTATGAATTAAATGCAAAAGATGTAAATTTATTTTTCAAACAAAGAAGAAGAAAAAAAATAATCTTTTGAAAATCTCTAGTTGAAATTGTACGAAAGTAAAAGTTCGAAAACGCATACATTTATCTCACGTCTCGTGGCTCTATGGCGGCATGTCCGAGAATCACGAACGAAATTCGAACAAACACCTGATCGAGGTACTGAATCGAAATCCAGTCGACCATCGAATTCGATTTGAGTTTGTTGATTTTTAGGATTTCTGGGAAAGAATATGCAACGATTTTTCAATCGTTTTTGGAATTATATTATCAAAGGTTTCATTGGAACTGTTGCAGTCTGTGCCGTTTATCCAGCATCTTGTTTACTTATTTCGACGGGATCGCTTGCCTTAGGTCTTCTTTCACCTATTTGGTAAATTCGTTTTATTCAACTAAACAAAAATAAACTCATTCGATTGCGTTTTATAGGATGCCAATTGCGACATTACTCTTTCATATACTACAAATTCTCTTCTACGACGCTAATTCAGCTGGTAAAATCAATTGAATTCGCATAAAAAATCATTTTTTTTTGTTTTGTTTTCAGGTGAATACAGTCGAAAATTGTTTTGTTTAATAAACATTGTGATGACTGACATACTTGCTTGTGGTATTATTCAACCAGTTCTCGTTCTTGGATCTCTCGTAGCTAGTCCAATTATTTCTCTTCTCTTAGTTCTTTGTACGTTGTTGTTTTTGTTTTTGATATTTGACAAATATTGAATTGAAATTTAGACGCAATTTTACACCGATGTACACGTGGTTTATACGACAAAATTCTCTATCAATTAATAGTCAAACGTTTTGCTCGAATACCAGCACATAATAGTTTTCTTGCTCGACGTATCGCCGGTCCTGGTTTAGCAGCTGAATATTTTTATCAAGTTTCATCGCCTGAAGTTCTCGCAGCTTTAGAGTCTCTGATCGAACAAAACGAATTGAAAGTCTATCGAGCGTACATGGAAGAAATTCTCAAGAAACCCATCGATGATTATCGGTTTGTTCGAATGACATTTTCGACATGAATTCATTTTGATTTGACGGTTTTCAGAGAGTTTTTCAATAGTGCATTTCAACCGTTTTCAGCTTACGTTCAAATAGCAGACAACGGAACAGTTTACAGTGAAATGAATCAAGTTATAAATCGACATATTCAAAATCTTAAAATGGCAATTGCCAAGTAAAATTCGCTTTCTCTCTCTCTCTCTTGTTAAAACGAATCAACTATTTCGATTAGACGTGATGAGTTACTTCAATTCAATCGAGGATATAAACACGATCGTATTCGATTGGCTGAAAGTGATTTAACAGTAAAGAAATCTTTTGGTTTTTTTTTGCAAATTTATTCTTCTCTAATTTATCATTAGGCTGTACTAATCGAAGGTACACAATTAGTCGAAAAATGGTATCCAACTCGAATATTTTCCTATTATAACAAACAGCAAATCGATACATTTTGGAATCATCAAGATCTTGAACCAAACGATTGGTTTGGTAAGAATGAATTCGTTCGATTTCGTTTTCATAGTTTATCGATTTGTTCGTAGGTTTAACGAGTAAATTACTTCAACAAATCTTCTGTCACGATTTCCTAACGCCACTCGAACAAACAGATGTTTACTATAGTTTAAATGTAAGTTTTTTTTATTCTCAATTCGATTGAAGTCTTATATTTATTATTGTAAAATCAAGGTCGAACATTTGACATTATCAAAGTACGCTCGAATGATCAATTCAGCGAATATACGAGATGATCTCGATGTTGTAACGAGTGTTTATCTTCCCGAAAGTAAATTTACGCGAGAGAGAGAAAAAGAATTCTATTCAATTGTTTAGCTACATTCACAATTCCACATCCAACATTTGATCAACAGATTTTCAATCCCAACAATCGTATGCTCGATATATCAACAAATTATTCGTATGTTTTCATGAAACTTTCAATTGAAATACTCAAATCTATTTCCTTTTCAGTGAAAAACGTCGTTTTAAAACTCATGGACGTGTCTATCGTTTCGTCAATTACCGATCTGAACGAGCAAATACTTCTCAAAGTCCATCGCGTTTCGTCGATTACACTTCGATTACTTGTCGATTTTCGATTCCAATTCGACTTCCCGATGTTATCTATGTTAATGTTATAATCCACAATCGTGACAATAATAATGCAACAGCAAATGTCATCTTGAAAAATCTCTCCGAACAAGATATACGTCAATTGATTGAATTTCAAAAGAAATTCTACCATCAACCACGATTACCAACATATTCAACAATTGTTCTATCGCGTTCGATGAACGACGATGTTACAACTGAACAGTGAAATAACATGTTTTCTTTCTTTTTTTCGTAACAGTGGCTACTTTGTGTTTATTTATCACTCATTTTCATTTATTAATCTATATGCTTTCTTCTTTTTTTCTTTCTTAAAATAAATCAATACGAATAATTGATATAATCATTGCTGACTACCCCCATCTTCAGGAAAGACTGAGTAAGAGATTAGTCAACTAGCCTGTCAAAAGTATGAATGATTCCTCTATTGTATTTCTTATCTAGTCAAATTAGATCTTACTTCAACCAACTGTTGTTGTTTTCGCTTTCATTTATTTTTATTATTTGTTTAACTGAATTCAAACAATATTTCTTCTTGATTTTCAATTGAATTCTGGTTATCAAATGAATTCAAATCAATTGAATATCTTCATTTGATGTTCTTCGTAAACCACAAATGGAAAACAATTCGATTCAAATTCGTTCCAAATTGGAAACATTTTCCGACGAAGTATTTTTCGAAATCTTCGATCGTTTAACACCGAGTGAATTATTCGATACATTTTACGGTTTAAATACTCGGTTGAATACAATTCTCAATGATGCTCGTATGCGTTTTCGTGATAATCTCTCATCATTAACTCCAAAACAATTTCATTCCTATACTCGACGGATTCTTCCATTAATACAAAGTCGACTTCTGTCATTCACATTCGGTACATACGATACTGATGAGGTTTGTCGTTATTCGATTGAATAAAATTCGAATGTTTTTTTTGTTTGTTGATGATTTAGTATCAGCAAGTTCATCTCTTCTTACATAAATATTCGATTGATTTGAGTCGTTTTCAACATCTTCGCACATTAGTTATTATTAAAATGACTTTAGAAGATTTTTTACTTATACAAACAGCTGTTGGCCATTTAAAACACCTCGTTAATATTCGTTTGTCCATCGATAGTAACGATGTTGATACAACATCATCTGTTGATATAAATAATAATTTATTATCGGGTCAAAAATTGAAACGCGTCAAAATGGATATGTGTGCTCGAACAACATTTACATGCATAACAAATAGCTTAAATATCGAACAATTGTCAATTGTCTGGTGTCAAATGCAAGAATTAACACATCTGTTACAGCATGCACCTAGTTTATCGACGCTGAAAGCAACAATATGTGGATTGAATGATGGTTAGATATTTTGATGAATTTCGAAGATTTTTCGATGGAATTTGTTTTCTCTTGATTTTAGCTGACATTTGGTCACAAACAATTCGCGGAAATCTACCGAGAAAATTATCTTCACGTTTAAATTCATTGAAACTAGTCATTGATTCGATTCGTTTCGATCATTTATTAATTCTACTCGCTGAATTCAAACAATTACGTTCACTATGGTTACTTTTAAATCATCAAGAATATTTCGATACAGACAAATGGGAAAATCTCTTTCAAAATTCATTAATTTATCTCGATCAACTCGATCTAACAATTGCCTTGACCAAACCATTTCTATCAGCCAATCAGCCTGGTTTAGTTCTCAATTCGTCGAGTCCTCATTTAGCATGCACAAAATTTAACGGGAAATTCTGGTCGGATCGTCATTGGCGAGCTAAATTAGATGAATATGATCATTGCATACGATTAACTGTCTCGAATTATTCGATACTTAAATAATTTATTTCGACAAAAAACAATAATAATAATAATAATAGTCATCTGTGTTTTTTCTTCTTTAATCTCTGTTCGTCAGATTTCTTCATGTTTGCTTTTATTTTCTGTCTCTGTTTGCCTTTGAATTATCAATGCTAAATTAATGTCGAGTAAAAGAAAATTAAATTAGTTCAAGACAGAGAAATGTGATGTATATACGTTTGTCTATTGAGAAGCAATTTGTTTATTAGCAAATCTTGTTTAACATAAGCTTTTTTTTGTCGAATAAAATATCTTTTCTTTCTTTCTTTTTTTTGTCTTTGACAGTTATTAAAAACAAACAAACCAAAAAAAGAGTTCATCTCATTCGAAAGCATTTTTTGTTATCACAACCGACATGATTTTTATACAAAACAAAAACAGAAAACAAAATAATAGATTAAAGAATTTTTCTTAAATATTCTATTTGCATGTCATTTAATTGTGTTCGTAGTAAATAAAATACTCCTAGTATAACAGGTATTGATATCGGTAAAAGAACAATCCATGGCGACCAAGCTCGAATAACAACCATGATTGTTAGAACGATTTCAATGCCGACAATCGATGATAAAGTTGCATACCAGACGAAACGGTTCATTGGCGGTTGCTGATTTATTGGTAGACCTGATCGATTCGATGTAACTGGTTGGTAGACAACATCAGTACTATCACTTGGCTCTAAATCATCGATTGAAAACATTTGTGGCTCATCAGCTATGTTTCGTGGTGATGAATCGGCAGCAGATACAATATCAATGCCAGGAGAGAGAACTGTATGTGCTGAACGAGCTATAACATGAATATGTGAATCAGCGTAGACTAAACTTTGAAGATACATAAATAAGAAAAACGAAAAAGCATAATAAGAAGTAACTAAATAAGCATAACGATCATTAATTGTATAAAAACTAGCGAATAATAATGTATCACTCATGGCTAAAAGTAATATCGAAACTTTCGACAATGATTTCGCTGTTCGTAATAATGAATTTAATAGAATCTAAAATTCGAAATATTCAAATTTGTAAAAGCCAAAGCCAAACATCTCATTTCGTTTATTTACCTGCGGTAACATATGAACAGCAAGGAACAAATATCCAAGCATGATCAAAAATGTTTCATGTTTTCTCAAGATTAACATTATACCAATACCGATCATCCAAGTAGCTAAACTTGAGATAATTAAAACAAGTTTCTGTTGTCGATGTAGATTATCGGCATAGATAAATATTTGAACGAACATGACCAATGTTGAGATTAATGCAATTAATTCAAAGAAAGTTGGCCATTTATATGCATGAGCGATAATTAATGAACTTAATGCAAGTACACGAATGACAATCCACATATAACTGACGCCAGCTATGTATCGAGAACCGTGATAAATTAAATGAACAATCTGGGGAATTAACGAACATGATAAGAGAAGATATGCTAATACACGAATGAAACTAGCTAATCGACATGTTCCAGCCGAATATCTTTGTAAACAATAATCAATTGTTGTATTCGAATTGGCTGTTGTAGATATTATTGAAGCATTGGTAACAACTGATGATAATAATGACGATATTGTTGTCGTCGCCGTCGTTGTTATTGTTGTCAGTGTCGATGCAGTTGTATTAGCCAGAATAGTACTATTGAGAGTCGTAAGCAATGTAGTACTTGATAATGAACTAGTCGTAGTAGAAACATTCGACATGCTGAATTATTCTAAAAGAACAAGATCAAAGATCGAAGTCAAAAGCAATCACCCAATCAAATTAAAATAAAACAACAAAATGCTTAGTCAAATGTATTCGAATATGTAATGTTTTTATTGCTAACAATCTTACTCAGTATTTCTTTTTTTCTCTCGTTCTTTCCCTCTCTCTCTCTCTCTTTCATTCTGTACATTTGCGTCGGTTTGTAACATATTTTTTTGTGATACAAACTGTCGGCCGACACACATGCAATGCGTTCGATACATATCGACAAAAACCAACACATTCAATGAAAATGTCTTCTTATCTTTCGACTGAATAGACAATGAGAAAAAGGCTAATAATAAAACTTCACTTCAAATACCAATAGCAGACAGACCTAACATCAAATTACAGTTGCTTATATAATGTTCAAGCTCACTAATTAGCCGAAGGAATAACAGACGCATAGCACAAGAAGAAAAAAAAAGTTTTTTTAATGTCAAATTGACGTTGAGTGAACGAAAAAAAAACTTATTATAATAAAAATGGATGAGAAGAAAGAACTATGAGAGCGAGGGTGAATAGAAAGAAAAAGAAAAAGAAATGTTGTTGGTAAGTATTCGATGAAGAGAAGTAAGATTTTGCAAAGAGAGGTGACACGACAAATCATGATGAGAAGAAAGACGAGAAGAAGAAAAAATGGAGAAGGATGAGAAAAAAAAAGAAAGAAACAGCGGAGAAAGAGAGAAACAGCAAAAGAACAATATTCAAATATACTAAAACGAGAATGTATTCGTATATTTCTTTTTCGTCTGATTAAAAATCAAATCGATACGATCAGTAACATAAAGCTTGCGATGTGATTCATCAGACATTAGCAGATTGATTTTATCATTGATAGTGGCTTTAAAAAATAATAATTTTCTTTGTTCTTTCATACCCGGCAGACTTATATACCTCGTTTCATGTTTAAATATTATTTAACAGACTCAATTTTCCCCTTTCTCCCTCTCTCGTCATCAAATATTTCTTCGGCAAATAAAAAAATAACAGCACGTTTTTTTGTTATCTTGAAAAAAGAAAATATTGAAAGAGAAAATCCGTATGCCAACTGATTATTTTCCTTCCATAAATCATGAGAAGAAAATAGTCATAAATTTATTTAAAATATCAATAAAATAGATATCTAACACTAAAAAAATGCAAAAAATTTCCTTGTTAAACTTGTGAAGAGATCACTGATGGATTTTCGATTTGAACCATTCGAGGTTGATTGTCATAATCGATTGATGGTTCTCGATAACGTTGTCTATTTTGTTCAGAAATATAATTATCTTCTTCAGCTAACTCCGGTGAACTAAAAACATCAAAAGTTAACAATAAATCAATAGCTATCATTCGATCTAATTTACGTTATAAAATGTGGAGGTGGAACTCTGGATATAGTTGCAGCTGAGAATTCTTCTGTTGGTCTCATACGTTTGTAACAAACAACTACAATTAGAACGGCAATGATCACAATAAAACCTAACGATCCAAGAACTGAACCAAGAACAATGCCGAGTATCCGATCGCTGCCACCAGGCGTACGACTCGAGGAAATCGGTGTTTCCTGAAGAAAGAAAAATGATTCGATTTTGTCTTCAAATCTAGTGGTTTACTTCTAAACGTGCAAATTGACACAATGCATCCGATGATAAACTGATATTCGAAAGGCAATTGCTTTCTGTTAGACTCTCGAATTGTGTTTGAGTTAAACCAGATAGACTACTACTACATGAAAATAGATTTGTTAATTTTGCTGATGAATTTGATAATGAATAATATAGTTTGAGATAAATCGATGAACAATCACATTGAATTTCGATGGTCACATTGTTTGTTGTCATATATTGAAGTATGTCGATAAGACTTCGTACCGAAGGATTTGTGCATGTGTCATAATTTTGAGCTGTTTGATCATTGATTAAAAATCGCATTCCACTCGGTAAACTCACGTGATTCGAAACCGATCCAGAAATCAATGATTGTCTTTGAGAATTCTTTAGATTGTGATAACCATTTATTTGTACAAATGGATTGTTCTGTAAATTAATATCTGTATCAGCATATGTATAAACAAATAGATCGAACTGAGTTAATCTATTGTATGGCAACTGAATTTGTCGTTGAAGAGCTTGTCGCGATGAAATCGAATTTTGATTAAAATTTAATAGGGTATATGGTAATTGAGTGAGATTATTCGATGTAAGATCGATCAATATCCAATTATAAATAGACAAATTCACATTTGTGATTTGATTATAAGCAAGATTGATTGTTCGAATAGTTGTATTCGATAAACAAGGATACGTGGATGAATCAAGATTTGTAAATGACTGATTGGACAGATCAATTGATGTTGATGGTAATGAACATAGATAGAATGGGATTTGAGACAATGAACTTTGATTATTAATAGAAACTTGTGTTATATTTTGAAAATAGATATTATTGAGAATTGATGAAGAAATTTCAGTTAATGTACGAGAACCATTGAGACAATCGATTGAAACACGTATGCCTCCCATATAAAATGTAAATAGACAATAACTACTGTCGATTGTTTGCGTTAAATAATACGGATATGTCTAAACGAAAAAACAAGTTCGAATATAGAACGATCTTATTTCAATAAATCTACTTCAGTATTATTATCGGTTGTATTTAAAACTGTGAGATTTCCATTATTAGAACTGATTGAACATAGACGTGGTTTCGTATTTGTAAAATTAGCTGTTGATGACGAACAGACAGCTGTATTATTATTATTATAAAATAATTTGCCATCTGTACACATTGCAGTTGCTATAGGATATGTTGAAGGAATAATATTACCAAGCGAAATATTGAAACATTGTTGAATGTAATATTGATTACAATTACAATTAATTTTCGAAGTACCAAAATTGATATTTAACAGACTGATTGTTAAGAATGAAGGTGATGTAGAGATACTACTGTTGAATAATTGTTGAACTTCATGACAAACTCCATACATTTCATAGATACTGTCAGTTAAGTAAATTGTTTGATTATTATTTGTTAGATCGAGTGTTGCATCAGGTGAATAGACATAGTTGGAAATGTTAATATTAGCATTGTTGGTTATCGATGAGATCTGATTGCTGGAAAGATCGATTGATGATGAAACAAAGACGAATAATGATAAATCAAAGGATGTTAACTGATTGTTTTGTAAGAGAAGACGTCGAAGATCAGAGAGTTTTGATACAAATAATGATGGAATGTCAGTAAAATAATTACTGTTCATGTCAAGTGTACGCAGTGCATTCAAACAAGTTGGATTTGATTGTAGAAGTGATGTATCGAGATAATTGACCCGATTTAAAGAAATATTTAAAACCTTTTGAATGTAAACAAATATTACAAAAGATATTAAATAAGATACTAAAATGCACGTACTTGTAATCTTGTCAAAAAACAAATATTTGACGGTATTGTTTGTAAAGGTCCACGTGCACCGTTGTATCCTTCAATTTTTAATGAAGTTATTCGATCTAAAGTTGTTATGGGATAATTATTGATCGGAAGTAATGTTAAACTCATATTTGTTGGACATGTTAACACTAAACTCGTATCACTAATAGAAAATGTTGCCAAACAAGTAGTTATGTTTGAATTGAATGTTGTAGTCTGAAATTAAATAAATGCATTCGTTTTACATTCATTCAACTATAATTATACTTGAAAATATTTGTTTTGAGTTATGATTATTTCAATTTTCACTAGTTAAGCAAACCATTATCTTACCGTGGTGCTTGTAGATGTTGACGAAGTTGTCGATGTTGACGATGTTGTAGCGGATGTTGATGTAGTTGTTGTAGTGCTTGTTGTTGTGGTGCTTTCAGTAGAAGTCGTTGATGTAGTTGTTGAGGTAGTAACGGACGTGGAAGTAGTCGTTGTGGTACTTGTAGATGTTGATGAAGTTGTCGACGTTGTAGCTGATGTGGAAGTAGTAGTTGTAGTGCTTGTGCTTGTGGTGCTTTCAGTGGAAGTCGTTGATGTAGTTGTTGAGGTAGTAACGGACGTAGAAGTAGTCGTTGTCGTACTTGTAGATGTCGATGTAGTTGTCGATGTTGTAGCCGATGTTGAGGTAGTTGTCGTAGTGCTTGTTGTTGTGGTGCTTTCAGTAGAAGTCGTTGATGTAGTTGTTGATGTGGTGGCTGACGTTGAAGTGGTCGTTGTCGTACTTGTTGTTGTGGTGCTTTCAGTGGAAGTCGTTGAAGTAGTTGTTGAGGTAGTAACGGACGTGGAAGTAGTGGTCGTAGTACTGGTTGTTGTGGTACTTGTAGATGTTGATGAAGTTGTTGATGTGGTAGCTGACGTTGAGGTAGTTGTTGTACTGGTTGTTGTTGTAGTGCTTTCAGTGGAAGTCGTTGAAGTAGTTGTTGAGGTTGTGATTGTGGTGCTTGTGGATGTCGAAGTAGTTGTTGAAGTAGTGGTCGTAGTACTGGTTGTTGTGGTAGTTGTGGATGTAGTAACGGACGTTGAAGTAGTCGTTGTAGTACTAGTTGTCGTGGTGCTTTGTGTAGTTGTAGTTGTCGATGTTGTTGTAGATGTTGTGACCGATGTAGTAGTCGTTGTCGCGGTAGTTGTTGTACTTGTTGTAGTTGTCGAGCTCGTTGTCGATGTTGTAGTTGAGGAGGTTGTAGACGTTGTGACTGATGTTGAAGTGGTCGTTGCAGTCGTTGTTGTTGTACTAGTTGAAGTTGTCGTCGTCGTTGTTGTTGTTTTGTTTCCTGGATTTATTTCACATAAACGAGGTTCTACCAGAGTAAAATGATATGTCGAATAGTCGAATGAACAACTATAGTCGAGGAAACTAGCTTGCGCATTGTCGCACAATAAGCTAGATATACGATAACCTTGTGGATTATCACTCATAGCGTAAAGCAACATCAGAACGTAATACTGATCACAACTGCAATTAACCCGTGTTGTTCCAAAGTTAAAATTTCCTACTCCCAAAGTTAAAGATGGAGTACCTTCAAAATCTTCGTTTAAAATTTTTTGTACTTCTTCACAAGATCCATACATTTCGTAAATTCCATCGTTTAAATCAATTGTTGGATTTTCACCCAGTAAAATTTCAGTACCAAGAATATTTGCATTGTACGGTATGATAAATCGTGTTGGATTAGTGATTCTTGATATTTTATTATTTCTCAAATCAATTTTTGATGTAATACGTAAGATAATCGATAAATCAACTGATTCTAATTGATTATCATTGAGATAAACCGAATTATATTGTTTTAATGCGAATAGATCGCTAGGAAACGTTGTTAAATAGTTTTGACTCAAATCAATTACATTCCATGCAATATTACAATTCAATGAATCGGACATATTTGGTGATGTATCCAATTGATTGTAAGATAAATTGAGCGACTAGAAAATTATGATTATTTCAGTATATAGATTTGTTGTTAATGGTAAAAAAAAGACTAAGAGTCTTACAATTAAATTAGGCATCGAACAGATATTTGTTGGAATTCTTGTGAATGGTCCGCGACCGTTATTTTCACCACGAGCAATAAAACTGGTAATATTACTTAGCCATGATGTAGCATTGGATATATAGGGTAATTCAGTAAGTTTGGTGCCATTTTGACAAATTAAAATAAACGTAGAGTCGTTGACTTGCGCTGAACATACTGATGACTGTAAGAAAAGCAATTTTTTTTTATTAAAAAAAAGGAATTCTTCGTTTGAATTATACGTATCAATAAATGATTTAAACTTATTTTTCTTTTCTAATTTGTGATGTTATTTTTTTAGTATTTACATTCAAAAAAATTGATTAGTAATTAAGATAGATAGAATTAATCCGGCTGTTTGGTTTTATTATTATTATTATTATTATTAGAAATACACACAAAGTACAGTTCACACCCTAGATTAATACAGAAGGTAAAGAAGAGGAAGAAGAAGAAGAAGAAGGAAATATTACACGAACACATTCGTGCCTATTCAAAATATAGTTCAGTTTATTATATCTATTTTGTTAGTGTGTTTATATCAAAAACAGGTATCTCCGCCGGCATTGAGCAATTCACTTGCTCGTGATTGTGTTGAATTCAGCGGATTCAAATCAAGACTATGCGTAGTATTTAAATTCGATTCATATTGAGGTGAAATACTGGTCGGTGATCTGTTCGAGATAAATGTATGTACATGAAATTTATATAATAACAGAAAGAGCTTTTCGTTTAATACCTAATTGGATCGCGATGAAGGCGTA
>ERZ781399.1313-NODE-1313-length-22546-cov-3.641279_pt1 | contig 22546 bp, 26 predicted proteins | sample MGYA00511014_ERZ781399 | MGnify/ENA primary metagenome ERZ781399 (study PRJEB29847, sample SAMN06458254) | wastewater metagenome | isolation source: Wastewater bioreactor | place: South Africa: Cape Town | study: EMG produced TPA metagenomics assembly of the...
TGAACGAAAATTGTTCGACTTGTAGTTCCCGATATCAATCGGTAGCAAAGTAAAGTGAGTACGTCTAGAAAAAAAAAAGACGAAGAAAAAAAACAAATAACACGCGATGCGCAATATAAATATTTTTTGCACTCGCATCGCACTAAAAAATCTGTCTGTCTATTCGCTATGCATTTGAAAACGGTATAACTAAATACAATGAAACTGATCAATAAGATTGCAGTATTACAAAACGTGGAGATATTGGTAACGAAGGCGACTGAAGACCGTCTGAGCGCTCTCTCTGTTCATGTATATATTTTAACAAGCAGACGTGCCAGCTACAAATCAATAAACGGTAGTTTTTATTTCGATGTTGATTTGAAACTATTGAATTAATCAATGTTTGACTAAGATAGAATGTTTCTTACACATAGTTCTTTACTTTATGCATACTCATCAATCATATTCAAACTGTTGTCTGATAATAAATTCCTATTTTTAGTTCAAGGACATATGAGTACGTTTTTGAGGGTTCGTTTTGAAACTTAGCTCTCATCTGTTGATTTCATAATCAAGTCTAGAAATTGATCGATGGGATTTCTCTCTCTCAAAATAGTCAAGACAAGAACTATTCGTTGACAGTAGTATAGACTTATGATTGAATTCATTTTATTTTTAACTGACAGATCTTCAATCATAAAAAGATGAGAAAAACCACTCTTATCCAAGATCGATCAATTGTCATTAATCTTGATTATATTACCATTTGACGAAATCTTCGTTTATTATCAGATAATTTCAATTGAAAATAATTCTGCACGTGCATATGTTAAAATCTTTCATTATCTTTCCGTTCTAACTTTCTGACATCTGTTTTCCGTGATTTCTATGCATAGATTAGTTGGCTGTTTGAGTGTATCAGTTTTTTTTGTTATGTTGCTGAGCCAAAATGCCAAACGTATCTCATTTACATTTCTTTCGTCGATTTTCTTAAGGTCGTTATTACACTTCCGGACGTTATTCTCGCATCGACAATTTCACTTAGAAAACGAGAGCGAGAAGGGGGAGAAAAAAGAGGATTCATACACGGTACGTTTCTATTCAAATATTAGAAAGTACCGATTTAAGTAAATAAAAACTTGATTTTCCTTCTCTTTCTCTCTCTCTCTTCCATGTTAATAATAGTCGGAAAAGAATAAGTAAACATAAATCTTTACAGATACTGATAAATTAAATTAAGTAATTTGTGCATTTATTTCATTGAATAAAATAATAATACAAATGGAAGACTGATTTTCAATAGAAGTTTTTTTGTACTAGTAAAAATAAAATAAGAATCTAAATTTTTTTTCATGTTTTTCTCTCCAGGTTGAAGATCATAATTCACATTCCTTGAGTGAATAGTACTTATTTACGAATAAAATAAAACACTTCAGATACTAAATTTAAGAAATATATTTTAATTTGCAGTTCACTTCCTTCCTCTTCTTCTTCTACTTCTTCGTTTTGTTGTTTATACTCTTAATAATAATGATATTTGCGTTGATTAATCAGACAAATGTCAGTGATATATATGGTGCTTATCCTATTAATCGACGAGTAAAGATCATTATCAAAATAAGACTTATTATGCTGAAATTCTTTCTGTCACAATGAGTTAATATCATTTCGAGAGATATGTTTAGTCGTGTAAAACGGAAAAAGAATAAGCGAATAGAGCAATAAGAACAGGGAAAAGGGAAAGAGACAGAGATTTGGTTCTTGACTAAGCTTGTTTCTTTGATCGGAAGGAAACAGAAAAGAAACGGGAAAAAGAAGAAAAAAAAAGAAGAATAAGCAATCGAAGTGATTTTGTTAGCAAAAAGGAAAATTTTACCATAAGAAACAATCATCGAACAACATCAAAATTCTTCCGTTCCATCGAAGTCATCGGACTCGATCGGATATCCACGTCATGGTTCTTACGACCATTTCTTTCAATGCACATGGCATACGCTTCAGTGAAGATTAACACATTTTTCTTTTCTTTTCTCTCGTAGATGTCTGTTGCGTGTCAATCAATTTTGTTCTTCTATCACGTTATTATTATGCACTAGTAGATATCTTTTATTTATAGATTTTACTAGCGGAACGAAGAGTTAAAAAAAAGAAAAAGAAGAAGAAATGATGCTGATAGAATTTTCTTTTTCTGTTTTTTTTCTTCTTCTTTCTTATTCAGATTTCTCGTTTTCTTGTGCTTTAAGAAGAATATATGTATCTTATTACTTTCTCTCTTCTGCTCGTTCGTTTTTTTTTGTGTCTCATCTTCTTTTTTTCTCATAGACAAAAGATGAGCAAGCAAGATGATGCCAACAAGCACACTGCCAATACAACAAACGAACAAAAAATGATAGATACTCGACAGCACGCGTTCGCAATTTATATCCGAATTTTCCTGTACTAATAATGCTAATGCAATGAGAAATGTAAGAGAAAAAAGCAACAATATCTCTCTCTCTGTCTCTCTAGTCGATTTTTCTTTTGGTTGTGCTTGTGCATGATCGTGCGAGAAGAAATTTGAATAAATAAATAAACATAAAAAATAGAAAAGGCGAAAGATAATCTAGCTATTATTATTATTATTATTACGGGTAAGTTGTTTTACGACACGCTTCTATTAGCTATTAGCTACATTGATTAATAAATGTAGAAGAAACATTTGTCTGTCAGTCAACAGGAGCAGCTGTGTCATCCGACTGTCATTGTTGTTGTCTAACAAGCATTGACAGTGACAAAAAAAAGAAGAAGAAGAATAAATGAAATAACAAGAGACACAAAAAAAAACTAGATATATATATATTTGTTGTAGACACATATGTTGTAAGTTGCCTATCAAGTTTTGATCGTAATAAGATGAGATAGTACCAGAGATTGACAGGTGATTTTGATCGAATCGTAAGGAAATTGATGACAATTCTAATGAGACATAGAAAATGGAACAACATGCCGCTATTTCTAATGCAAACTCGTGCTCAATTTGAAAAACGACCGTGTACCCTAGAGAGAAATAAGAGAGAGTGAGAGAAAGTTAGTAGAAGAGGCGACACGCATATTAACGAAGGAGCCTAGTTTATATTACAACGATCCAATCCTATGCTATCTTTTCTGATTTATATGCACCGTTGCATATTTTCCTATATCTTATTTATTTTTGCTTTAGGTCTAACGAATCTAATCGTAAAGATCCTGAACAGTTTCAGTCTTATTAATTGACGTTATTGATAAAAAGAAGAACAAAAAAAAGATTTGAATTCAATCGTCAATTGCATAATACAACTCATTCGTTGTCATTTCCTTTCTTTTTATTTCAACAACTTGTACTCGACTGATCTAGTCATTTGTTTTGTGTATGTATGTGGTATGTATGTGCATATGTTTGTATGGAGTACTAATAACGACAACGACGATGACGACGACGACCGAAATCAACGTCAAGTCAACTTTGTCATTTCTTTCTCATCTGATCCGATTTCCATAGGATAATGCTACACACGCAGTCGTCTCCTCCATCACCTCCTCTCTCGACACAACCGGCATCATCTTCCGTCGAGAATAATCAACTAACACTCGTACAATCATCGTCATCATCATCAGTCGTACAAACACCTTCTGAATTCGACATCAAATCAATTCCAAGTCGGCCTCGTGCTGTTTCAACATCATATAATGCTACACTTATTACCAATGGACCACAAAATAATCGTTTCTTATCAACGAGTCAATCTCGTTTTTCTCAGTTGCCCGATCAAGATTGGTTTTATTCTCCCACATCGTCTACATCATCTCGTCCGTCAGTTCATCATCTAACACCGACGCCAACGAGAATATCCGAAACGAAATCATCAACGAATCTAGCCTCGCCAACCAATCGTCGAGAATCATGTCCCGTACCGCGTCATAATCAACAAAAAGAACATCGTTTTCGTTTTCCATCGATCATAACATCGACAATTCGCGATGCTCTCATGACAAATCCATCGACGACTAACTCAAATATCTATACAAATGATATGGCACGTCTTGCTTCTCGAACATCGATATCCGGTTGTAAACGACCAACGAGCATTTTTCTTCCCGTGGCAAATCCCGTTGCTGCAGCCGCTCTCGTCGAAGATGAAGAAACAGAAACGATTGATGATCTACCACAAAAATCTATCACACCATCGCCATTAGATACGCCGAAAAGTAGTTCACGTATGCATCGTACATCAACGGACGGTTCGGTAAGCCTAACCACTTCACATTCATATCAAAATAAAGCGATATTAAATGTTGGTGGCGTTCGACACGAAGGTATTCTATTTATTATTCAATTAAACTGATTGAATTCTTTGTCTTCTCATCGTGTAGTTCTTTGGCGTACACTTGCTCGTTTGCCAAGTACACGTTTAGGCCGTTTAGCACGTTTACGTAAGTCAACTGTGCCATCGACACGTCCAATGCCACATGATGAACTCATTCGTCTATGCGATGATTATGATACTGCAAGTGGAGAATTCTTTTTCGATCGTCATCCACGTTCATTTACATCCGTAATTAATTTCTATCGAACGGGCAAACTTCATTTAGTTGATGACATATGTGTTATATCGTTTCATGATGATCTTGTTTATTGGGGTATTGATGAATATTATCTTGAATTATGTTGTCAGAATAAATATCATCAAAAAAAAGAACATGTTCTCGAAGAAATGAAGAAAGAAGTCGAATTATTAAAAGTTGAAAAAGGTGAACAATTCGGTGAACATTGTTGTCCAACGACTCGACGGAAAATCTGGGATCTTGTCGAACATCCTCATACATCCAAAGCTGCACGAGTACATATAGAAAAAAAAACCAACTCTAAACATAACCAATTTTCCTTTTCTCTCTCTCTCTCTTGGTAATCGCTTTCGTTAGTATAGCTTTTATTCTTCTCTCATCGTTTGCATTGACGATTAGTACAATTGAAGGCATTGGCTGTACGCCGAATATAACCGAAGCTGAAGCGAATATGGAACATGCAGCTGCAATGGGCGATGTCGATGCTGTTCGCATTGCTGCTCAAGCAGCAGCACGAGATTTAATTACTGAACATCATGAAAGTGAAACCGAATGTCGTGAACCATTGTCGTTGTTTATTATCGAAGCTCTATGCATATCGTGGTTTACGATTGAATATCTCATTCGTGTTTATGCAACACCGAATAAATGTAAATTTTTCAAAGGTGTTTTAAATACAATTGATCTGATCGCTATTGTTCCATTTTATATTTCGATTATTCTCGAAACATTAGATACGGGAAATTTAAAAAATTTAAAATCTGTTCGTAAAGCTGTACAAGTCTTTCGTGTTCTACGTATAATGAGAATATTGAAATTAGCACGACATTCAACAGGTCTTCAATCGCTCGGTTATACGTTACGACGAAGTTACAAAGAACTATCGATGTTGCTCATGTTTCTCGCCATTTTTATTTTACTTTTTTCCAGTTTAGCTTATTTTGCCGAGAAAGACGGCAATGCAATACAATTTCGTTCGATTCCTCATGCTTTCTGGTGGGCAAGTATTGTAAGTAGCGATCAAGATAAAGCAAAACAAAGTCGAAAAATTCATAAAAAACATTCTTTTATTTTGCAGACGATGACAACTGTTGGCTACGGAGATATCTATCCGAAATCCGGTTGGGGTAAAGTGATCGGTTCGATTTGTTGCGTTTGCGGTGTACTTGTTATTGCTTTACCAATTCCAATTATTGTTAATAATTTTGCTGAATATTATAAAGAACAACTACGTCGAGAGAAAGCTATGAAACGTAGAGAAGCGATCGATCGTGCGAAGAAGAACGGTTCGATTATTTCGATTCAATCCGAATACGTATCGAATTCGAATTTAGCAACATTCAATGCGAATACACGACGAACAAGTACGATGAAACATATGGGCAATCTGCTTGAAGCTACGGAAGAACCATTACATGATCCAGCTTGTTACGAAAAGAAAACGCCCTTATCACCAACAAAACAGACGGGACATACGATTGACTTGTATTCGGAGACCAAAGACAAAATGAAACAACAAGACGAAGATGTTAAACAAGCACTGCTAAATCAACAAGAAACGATCAATGATAATGAACAAAAAAAATAAGATTTCGTCAAGCTCAAAATGTAAATAAAATCGTGGGATGGGCGTTTTTTTCTTCTTTGCTTTCTTATTTTTTATGTATTGTGTTTTATTTATTGTACGGTTAAACAGAGAAATGTTATTTTTATGACGATTATTATTATTCTTATTATCCAGTTTTCGTTTTATTTTTTTTTTGGATAAAAAAATAAATTCTATTGTTTTTTTTCTGTATGTAAATGGCACAGATCGAACCAGTAATCTTGAGGAGATGTTTTCTTTTTCTTTTTCGATTAATAAAAACAAAGTCGATTGACTGGTGATTATCTTTTGAGAATCTGTCTGGTTATCAACTTTATTTCATATTAAATCCTATTAACATTTCTGTATCCTTGAGATTATGTTTTTTGTTTTCTCGTCGTCGTACGTACATAAGACTTCATCTTGAAATTGATTTGATTAACTAAAAATAGTGGAATATTAAGTAATCAAATCTTTCTTGGGTTATTTTCCGATTTTATTCACCTGTAATTAAATTTCACTAATCAAAAATCACAATCATATATGGAAAGAAAGAATGAAAGAGAAGAAATTCATTAAGCAAACGCACACACACTCCCACGAAATATTCTCAAACATTATGGTTATAATCTCGTCTTGGCTGTGGACAATTTTGATGTAAATGTTCGAGAATTTGTCCAGCAACAATATCATCTGTATTATGTGCAATTAGATCGAATATAAGAAAACCATCTACATGCATATAATCAGTAAGTTCATTGTAACGAGGCGGTTTTAATAATGGTGCATCGCTTCTACTCGACGTTGTTGTTGATGAGAGAAGAGTTTCTTTTTCGGATGGGACTGATTGTTGTGAAAGTTTCAAATATTTCTTTATTGTTGCAATACATTGTCTACGTGTTAACGAAATAATCCAACGAACAGTTGATATAACATTTAAAATTGTCAATACAATTAACCAAATCCAAATACCGATGAAGATTTTCTCGTTATAAATATTAATCGGTAGATTGCATTGAATTGCATACCAATGTTGATTTGAGCCTAAATGTCGAATCATAAAATCACACATTGTCACACGAGGAAATCGAGGCGATTCGAACCAATCATCATCACTAGTCAACAGTTTATTAATAGCTGCAGCTCCATAAGCCGAAAAATTGAATGATAAAAATGCATTTAATAGGAAAAATTGCGTTAATGTATTAATAATATAGAGAATTTTAATTGTAAAATAAGCGAATGTGTAACCGAGATAGAAACCTCGAATTCGTTTACCACAACAGATCGTTCCACCGAGAGTAGTTTGAGAGTCAAGATAAGATTTGAATACTTTTTTAGCGAAAGTAACTCCTGGCTCATTATCTGGTTTGTCTTTTATTGTACTAACTAATCGTCGAATATTGAGACCACCTTGTCGAGTAAATGAATGCCATAAGAATCGAGGTACAAGAAACAGTAAGGCCATACCAAGAAGAATAAACGGTGTCCATTGATAATACGAACTAAATCATCCACGATATCGAATTTGAATAGATTTTAAAATGCAACTTACACGTGATAATGTCTTGGTTTCGATCGGTCAGGAATCGTAACTAAGTGTGAAAGACAAACATGATTATAAAAAGTACTAATTTCAATTTTATTATACTATAATAACATGTTACATAGTTCGAGAATACAGAAGCTCAAGTAGTAGTCATATAAGAATGAAAATCGATTTTTTAATATTCGATTTCATTCTTCTCTTGATTTCAACGTACTAACAAGTTTTTGTTTATTCAATAGTAAAGATAAACATTTAAAAAAGAACACTCGAACATTTGTCTACTTCGTTTGAAAAACCTACTTTCTTCCGTTGGTAGATAATACGATCCTTTTAACCAACAAATACTGTTCGTATACGCATTATGTGTACCAGAAAATTGAGCTGTAAAACAAAAGACATTCTCATTGATTAAAGGAAGAAAACTCAGCAGTAAACTAGCCTGGCGTCCAGCAATTAATCGGTTCTCCAACGTAACTTTTTCCGGTGATGATAAAAATACACATGACTAACAGCATAACTGTATATCGACTATTAAGTCGATCAATGAAATCATCCTCTTCGAAATGATTTAATTTCCTTCCGTAACGATCTTCGGAGATAATAATCTTGTCCATACTCAATTGAATTTCTCTCGATAGTTAAGAAAAGTAAAAAAATAACTTTTTTTGCATTTCATTTTTTGTCGGTATTTTAACGTTTTCTTCATTTCTCTCTGTCTCTCTCTCTCTCTCTTTCTCCTTTTTCTGCGAGTTGTTCTTTTGCTTTCGTTTGTCCATGAGCAAGTGAAGAACAAAGTACACAAACTTCAAATTTTTCCTTCTGTGGTTACGTTTCATCTCTGATTTGGTTTCTTTTTTTGGCTACGAATGACACATACAGTTTTTTTTCTTCATTTCTTCCTACAGTAGCAACACTGTGCTAAATGAAGTGTGAGCAATGTTTCGCAAAAGAGAAAAAAATATTGGATTTACGAATTCTCAAGTACACTAATAAAAGACGTGTCCTTTCGTGAGACTCATTATTTTTCTTCAAATATAAAATCTTGCCTATTTTTCAATAACAATAATCTCGTCAAATGAAATATTCCAACATGTTCTCAAATACGATTGGAAACCATAGAAAATGTATTCACTGAATGAAATTCAAGTCCTTCAAGAATAATTTACAATTCGATATATCAGAGAGAAAGAATTTTATTTATCCGTAAAGTGGAGTATACGATCGAGGTATATGATTGTTGATTATTATTATCATGATTATTGGCCAATTTATTAACGTCGTAAAAAAACAGCAAAATGTAAAAGTCGGTTTTTTTATGTAAAGAAGCCATTATAAATCAATCATTTTCTTACTTATCCAATCCGAAAATCTCATGACATTGCCTGAATGTCAATAAACTGTCTTTAGCTCTTTAGAATAATATTTTTCTTTGAGAATATCAATAACAAAATTATATGTATATTAAAATCAGTTCGCTCTTACTATGCTAATCATTGAATCCTAGACAAATAAAAAATATATAAAAAAGAAAACGAACAGTACAATCTAATTCACACCTTTAAAGACAAGAAAAAGCTTTTTTCTAAACATCACTGAAGTGATTTGTCGTAGGAGGTTCGAAATTTCGGTATAAATGTTCAAGAATTCGTCCTGCTGAAACTTCATCCGTATTTCTTGCAATAATTCGAAATATCAAAAACCCATCGGTATGTAGATATTTCGTAAAATCTTCGAATACTTGCATCGATTCAAACGTAGAACTTCTTTTTCTCGATGGAATTTCTCTCATCACACTCAAATATTTCTTTACAGCTGCGATTCGCCGTTGTTGACTCAACGAAATCAACCAAATAATAATCGAAATAATATTTAAAAAAGTTAAAATAATCAACCATAACCAAATGCCGAGGAATATCTTTTCATTATACATATTGATGGGTAGATTGCATTGAACAGCGTACCAATGGTTATTCGAGCCTAGTCGTCGGACCATAAAGTCACACATTGTTACACGAGGAAATCGAGGAGATTCGAACCATTCATCACCATCACTCATCATTCTATTGATTGCTTCGACACCGTAAGTCGTAAAATTGAATGAAAGAAATGCATTTAAGAGAAAGAATTGTGCTATTGTATTGATCAGATAGAGACATTTAACAGTGAAATACAGTAAAGCATGACCGAAGTACACGTTTTTAAGTCGAAAACCACAGCAGAATATTCCCCCGATACGATTCAATGTATCGATATGTGATTTGAGTGCTTTTTTGGCGAAATCTGTGCCTTTTTCAGCGTCACGATTTTCTTTTATTAATTGAACTAATCGACGAATATTGATACCACCTTGTCGAGTGAATGTATGCCAAATGACTTTGGGAACAAGAAATAATAATCCCATACCAAGTAGAATAAACGGTGTCCATTGATAATACGAACTAAATCATTCGGATTCGAATGTTTTTCGACAGACTCGAAATTCAACTTACACATAATAGATTCTCGGTTTTGTTCGATCAGGAATATGAACTGAAAATGAGTTCATATTTAGAATTGATTTTCTTTTATCAATATAAAAACATACTTTCATCCGTTGGAAGATAATATGATCCTTTCAACCAACAGACACTATTCGCATAACCATCATGTTGTCCTTTGAATTCCGCTAGAAAAAATTTGGAAATATGTTTTTAAAGAGAATTGATTATTCCGTTAGATCGCGAACCTGGTGTCCAACAATTAATCGGTTTGCCAACATACATAGTTCCTGTGATGATAAAAATACACATAACTAAACCCATGACTGTCAATCGATTGTTTAGTCGATCGATAAAATCATCTTCAACGAAATATGACGTCTTTTTTCCATAACGTTCTTCCGCAATGATGATCTTGTCCATAACTTGCTTGTTGTTAACAAATGACCAAAAAAAACTAATCTCAACTTTTCTTCTTTCTTTCTCTTTTTCGTTGTTCGTACATACGGATTCGTTTTTTCTTGCTCTCTGTCTCTCTGTCTCTCTACCTTTCTTTTCGTTCTTCGACACTCATATGTCTCCATGAGTTATTGAAAAATAAAATACACAACATTCGAATTTTGTGTGGTTACTTTTAGCTGCCGTCGATGCATTTGCTCTCTCTCTCGTGAGAGTGAAGTGGAAAAAAATCTAATGGAACTTAACATTGCTGTTTTTTTAACTTTCAAGGAAAAAACAATGATTTTTATAACAGAAAAAAAAATAGTTGAGCTTTTATATGTTGTTTTATATTATACAGCACTAGGACTTGTATCCGTTGTAATCGGTGGATTATTATTATTCCGTTGTCTCGTTGCATCGGAATAGATTTGATACAATTCATTAACTAAATATGACATAATGACTTGATCAGTATTTTGTTCAATGATATGCAGAATTAGAATACCATCCCATTTTAAATAGTTATGAAAAAATGGGCTGTATACATTTTGATTATCCCTCGTTGAACTTGTCGAAAGATATTGATGGATTCTTTCATAGCCAGCATTTGTATAAATTGAATATAATGTTAAAGCTAATGAAAAACAAGTTAAAATAGTGACTAATACGAGCCAAGTCCAGATAATTAAGAAAATGATTTCATTGAATAAATTAATCGGAAGATTACATTGAACTGCTCTACAAAAAAAAAGATTTTTTTTTGTTTTTATTATTTAAATGTAAAATCAATAACAAACATCCAATGTTGATTCGAGCCAAGATGGCGAACCATGAAATCGCACATAACAACACGAGGAAACCATTTGGATTCATTTACTTGATCATTAATTTTTCTATTATGCATCTTATTGAATGTCATTTTCAACCATTCGTAACCAAATGTATAAAATCGAAATGATAAAACAAAACTTAAGAATTCAAATTGGCAAATACAATTGACTATATAGAGAAGTTTTATGAAGACATATAATGCACATAGACGATTGCCTAAGACAAAAATTCCGATTGAAATCAAATTAGAAAAAGAAATATTCGCTAATTTTACGATGAGAAACAAAGCATGAACAAATATTCCAAATGCAATTATGATGCTTATGTTTATTCGAAGTATCGTGTTCGATTGCAATGTGAATCTGTTGTGCTATACTGCGAACATCTTTTCTGTCAACGCTTTTAACATCGTGAATAATTGAACGAAGATCATAGCCGATCTGTCGACTGAGATTTCTCCTGAAAGAAAGAAAGTAAAACAAAAAGCGCATTTTCCACGGATTAATTTAATGTCATTCGACATACCATAACATATACGGTAGATAGAAGCACAAGGCCATGCCAAGTAAAATAAACGGTATGAATTGATAATATCGAATTTGAAATTCAGAATTTTCAGTTCGATGTGGAACAGATTTTTGTTGTTGTTCGAGATAATAGGTTCCTTTTAGCCAACAAATACTGTTCGCATACGCAGCTTGAGTATTAGAATATTGAGGTGGACACCAGCAAGATATCGGATTTCTATCGAACAAATTCATAGGAAAATAACGACAAAAGAACTTGAAAATAAAATTTACCCAACAAATTGTTTTGCAGTCACGAATGCTGCGAAAAAGACAAGTATAATCACCGTAAAACGATGATTAAATCTATCAACAAGATCATCATCATTTTTATTCGTTTGTCCGACTAGTCCGAATACATCGAAAACTACCGATGCCATCAATCGTATGTTAAAATGTGGCTTGGACTAGTTCTCTTCGTAACTCGTTTCGTATGATAATGAGTCAAGATTATATACAATCAAGGAAAAAATACCACACGAACATACAAAAGTCACAAGGTGAATACGTGACTGTATTATTAATCTGTGAGAATATTTGTTGACTCGATAAATTTTCCTTTTTTCTTCTTCTTCGTCATCGTTATCTTTTTCAATTGAATCGAATACAAAAATAAGCAAACAAACAATAGAATCCCAATTGACTATGGTTTTTATTCGTGATTTGATTTAGTCATCTCTCATCATCGAGAATTCTTCTTCGTTGATTAGATTTTGTCAGATGAAATGTGTGGAAAGTATCAAATGATTTTTTCTCACGAGATCTTCCGTAAATAGTCTTTCGAATAATTTCAATAATTATATCTCGCTTTCGATCAACGTTTGCCGATCAACATGTCGAGAGAAATAAACTACGACATGTTAGTTCATCTAATTGTCCTCTAGTGAATAGTATGTACGAACAAGAAGCGAGAGAGAGAGAGATTGAGAGATAGAGAATTCTCGAGAGTGCTTTAAAATAGATAAGAGAAAGGAAACATGATGAATGTGTCTTGAATAATTGAGCACAGAACGCATCCAACAAGACAAGTGTACGTGTTCACTTCGTCAATTCAAATGACAACGTATTTGAAACGACCCTATCCAAGGTAAAAATGAATGTTTGTGCGTTTTTTTTTATCTATTTTTTAATTAACAAAGAAAACAAACGAAAAGATTTCCGAATGAAATCAATTGAATTAGACTTAATTGAATTATATGAATTTTCTATTAATGAAAAAGTTGTTAATCTAATTGAATTTTCGATTTCAAGTCTTTGGTTTATTTAGACTTGATTTCTACACATTAATTCGTTTCTACAGTGGATTCGGTCGATGTGACGATGATTTCGTTGATCGTCTATCTCGTCATTATTCCGTCTTAATTTTTTCCATATTCGTTCTCATTATTTCCTCAGTTCAGTTTGTTGGCAAACCAATATCCTGTTTTACGCCTGCTTCATTCACGGATGCACATATAACCTATGCAGATTTCGTCTGTTGGATATCGAACACCTATTTCTTTCCAATTGATCAAGATATTCCTGAATTCGATGAGCAAAATCAAACTCGACATGGCTCGTATATGCTAAGATTCTATCAATACGTTCCATTTATTTTACTTTTACAAACGATTGGTTTTTTTCTACCGGGATTCTTCTGGCGAAATGGTTTGTTTCGTCTTGGTTTAACATTACAAAAACATATCGATCAATTGAAACTCAGTCAAAATTCTCTCGCTGAATCGCCTGTCTATCGTCGACAATTAGTTCGAAATGTTGCTTCTCGTCTCGATCAATACTTTCGAACATACACAAATGCACCTTATCCTCGTTTAACACTATTCTATCTATTCATTAAATGTCTCTATATGATCAATATTCTACTTCAATTGTTATGTTTACATTTTTTCATGAGATTTAATTTGAATTTTCACGATCTATTCGAACGATTGATTATCTATAGTAATACATATCGTCAAACATCGATTCAATTTCCGACGAATGTCCTTTGCGATTTTATCGTTCGTTTTCTCGGCAAAAATCAACATCGACATACCGTTCAATGTGTTTTGCCTATAAATATATTCAATGAAAAAATCTTTATCTTTGCTTATCTTTGGTTGATATTTTTATTGATTTGTAATTTCTATAATTTGATTATTCAATGGGTTGTCTTTCTCATTTTCCATCGAGATATCAGCGAAACACGACAACGACGTATTCGTCGAACGCAAAATTCCGACGTTGTTCAAGTCTACGATTATCAACCGATCACCAAAATCTTCAGTCAACAATATCTCAAATCTGACGGCACCGTTCTTCTACGTTTATTAGACATGAATATCGATCTTGTAACAATGAATGATCTTCTCGATGATCTTTGGGATTTGTACAAAGCTCATCCAATTTAATTTTTGTGTGTGTTTTTTTTTCGTATCGGTTTCAAGCAGCTACAAAAAAATTGCATGATCAACAATGGTTTCTCTTTCGACTACTGCAATGAATAAAAAAAGAAGAAGAAGTCTGTGACAAAAAGAAAAAGAAAGAAAGAAAGAATTTATAAGAAGAAGAAAAACGTGATAAACTGCAGTTCTATTTGTACAATGCACGCACACAGTTGAAGAACGAATAAGATTATTGAAAAGATTTCATTTAGCTTTGCTCGTTTTTTTGATATTGTAGAGAATCTTACCAAGATAAAAGGCAAAAGAAGAGAAAAAATATGAGCAAATATGATGAAAGAAAAAAACAGAGATAAACACTGAGTAATTGTTCGTGTTCAGTCTGCTTCGAAACAAGTTTCTTCGATAGATTTTCGAGTTGATCTTGTTGTTTTTCGATGAGGTCGGTGTTTGTCGTCTGTTTTTGATTTGAACATTGTTTTAGTTCATCAAGTTCATCACGAATAGATTCGTATTCGGTTGTTAACAAACGATAACGTTCTTCTTCGCTATGATGTGTTTCTTCCATGGATGTAAGACGATCTTAATGAATGAGGATTATGTTGTTTTATTTGATCAAAAACTAGATTTACCTTTTGTTTCATTCAAATGTTCGCGAAGAAATTCGATTTGTTGTTGTGCTTCGATGAGTTCGTAGTTTTCTTGAAGAACAAAAAAGAAATTCGATTAAGACTAGAGAATCTCTTACGATGCTCGTCTTTATTATCGTTAACAATTGATTCGTCATTGTTCTCGTCGTGAGTTTCATGATTATGATTGACTGTTGAATCATTTTGAATTGTTGGAAGAAGTGTTTGACGTTGTTCGACGAGAATCGGCGATTGGTTCGTATCTTCATGATCGATAATTAAATCTAAGACGAAATTATTTCGATTTTGTTTGAAAACTATCTTGAGAATGAAACCTTCTTTTGAAGATGATTGAACTTGAAATCGACCATGAATTTCAACATCGTTGATTCCATTCTGAAAATAAATTGAATTTCTTGATAAATTTTAATGAGAAAAACGATCGATTCACTTGATGAACTTCATCTTCAGTATTTTGAGATTTTTGTTCTTGTTGCTTTTGAAGTTGTAGTTCTTCTAGATGATGTGTTCGTTGATAATAATTTTCGAATTCGATTTGAATTCGTTGCCGTTCAGTTTCTAAATCTGCTGAACGATGCTCACAATCCTAGACGAAAAAAGAGAATTCGATTCGAAAAAATAAACAATCGATTGATTTACTTGAAATTTAGTTTCTAATTCTGTTAATAGAGAACGTTGGTCATCGATTGATTGAACAAGATTTTGTGCTTCTTGTTTATATTGATCATTCTGTTCTTCTAATCGTTTGATTTCAGTTTGTGTTATTTGTAACGACGATTCCAGCGATTTACTACGACTAATTGCATCAGCACGATCAAGCAAAGCTTTCTCGAGTTTTTCCTTAATAAAATTCAATTACATCCTAACAAATCTTTGGAAAAACTAAGTCTTGAGAATTACTTTCGATTCTTTTTCAAATCTACTATTTGATTGTTTTAATTGAACTAATTCTTGAATGGGAACATTTTCATTGGGATGCTTAAAAAAACAACAAAATCAACGATGTTCGATTGACTTTTGTATTAGTACTTTGGCATGATAAATTCGTATTTGTTCTTCGAGTGAATCGATACGCGCCAGTAGTCGGTCTTCATCGATAATTGCTTGCCAACCGTCGTTCGACGCTTGTTGAGTATCACGTATCACATTTTGAAGATATTCGAGTTTTTGTTCAAGCATTTGTTCTCGATGCATAGCTTCCTTAAAACGAACAATGATTGTTTTTTCTTTGAAAACAATCGAATTCGAAAGTTTACTTGAAGATATTGAGCGAGTTGATACATAGCTTGAGTGTTAATATCAAGTTCGTTAGCTTGACCAAGAGGTCGATCAACCGGACTGAAATTTGAACGAAAAAGAAAAACTATTTTTAAAAAAATAGTGACTCGATGATCTACCTTCTCAAAATAGCTTCACTTCCATCAGTATGAAAAAGTTTGACTTCAATAATTATACAATTATGAGTGGCTATTACGAAAAACAAGCAAACAAATAAAACTCTATTTTAAGACAAAATGATATCTATCTACTTTTTCGATTATTCTCAGTAACATCAACACCAAATTGAACAATATCACCCGAAAAGATTTCAAACGGCAAACTTTCTTCATTACATTTGCCCAGTCTTTGATTATTCACAAATGTTCCATTTGAACTTTTCGTATCTTGCAAAAGAAACTATTGAAAACGAACAACAAGACTGTTACAAAGTTTTTTCCAATTTGTAATTTCAAACGTACTTTGCCATTGTCATACCAGAATTTGGCATGTTGACGTGAAAGTACTTTACAATCGAAAATAGCATTGTTTGGAAGAGCTTTGAGACGAGCAACAGCTCGTCCGACTTTAACGGGTTCATTTAATGGAATGCAACGTTCTTGGAACGGATGCGAATTCGGACGACAACGAAAAAGACAACAAGGAAATGACATCTGAGTATTTAAATTCAATCCAAACGATTGATTGGATGAGGACGACGTTGGGGATAGATTTCCATTAGAATTTATCGACGATGATGGAGATGAACCATCTTCGATCATTGTTAAAACTAAATCACTCGGATAAATCGAACCATTCGTGTTTTCAAAGAGAAAACACGATGTTGGAGACGAAGACGTATGATTATCCATCATCGATTTTATATTAAACTAAACGAGCAAAGAATAAGAATTGTTTGGAAAGAAAAACAAGTTTTTCGTTACATTATCTGATTAATAAATCATTGAAAAGACATTAAAAAAAGACGAGGATAAGTAAAAAAAGAAGATTAAAGATGTCATTGAAAATAATCTGCAGCGAGAGAGAGAGAGAAATAAATAAAAATATGAACTTTTACATATTTCTATCTGAAATATTGAAATTATTTTCATGATTTTAATTTAAAATTATATAAAAACAAATCACAAATATTAAACTTTATTCAACAGAGAATTTCTTTCGGAAATTGCAATTGTACTGTTGGACAATATCTCGCTCGTTCATGTACGATCGGTGCTTTTAACCATTGTTGATTGTCGAAATCATAGAAATAACCTTCTTGCATAACCATAAACGAGTTTGACGTATGAAAGACTGAGATATAAATTTGACGATTGAATATACCGAGTGACTGAGGCCATGTTTTTGATATTGTACCTGGAATTGACGTCAGAATTGTCCATTGATCGCAATCGAGATTATAACTTTCGATCGATAACATTCCGTTACCATCGTCATCGAAACCTCCGATAGCTAAACAAAAAACAATGATGATGTTGATGTTTTCTTTATGATTTTGTTTGATTTACCGAGAATTTTCTTTTCGAATAAATGAAATGTATGTGTTGTACGTGCATTGAGCATCGACGCACGTCGTTCTACTTGACATTTATCAATTGAAAAACAATAGAAATCAGATATTTTCGACCATTGACTATTTTTTCCTCCACCGAAATAAATCGAATTTTCAAAAGCACAAGCAGCCAATGACGATAATTGTGGTAGATCATTTGCATAAACTTCCCATCGGTCATGTTCAATCGAATATCTTTCAATTGTATTCATATAGATTCTCACCGTTCGCTTAAATCCTTCAAAACCACCGAGACTAAACTAACGAACTATGTTTTCTTTTCATAGGAAGAAAGAAAAAACTTCTTTACACATAAATATATTTGTCAATACAAACAGCAGCAAATCGAGATCGATCATAAAGTAAACCGGTGAGTTCCGTCCACTGGCATGTTCGTGGTGAGAATCGATGACAAGATTTATATTCCTCCGATGATGATCGACGTGTGCCGAGCACATACAAATAATTGTTCACTGTTATTGTACTAAACGGATACTAAAAACTGAAACATATCAATGATTTAGTTAGGAATTTATTTGTTCTATTTACAGGATAATTTTCTTCGAATGGCGCTTGACAAAGTATATCCCATTGATGAGCATTTTTCTTCAAAACAAACAGATCAACTTCACCAACAGCAACTAAAACCGAATGATTTCTTATTCGACATTGAATTGAATTCAACAACGGTTGTCGATTTGGCAATGCGTAAAAACAAAGAGCATCTTCAACTAAACGTCTCGATTGTTCATCGACTTTAATCAATCGATGATTTCTCACATGATCAGTTAATTCTTCAGGTGACATTAACATAAAACGAATCAATCGAAATAAATCTAGCGCATGTTTTTCTCGTTGATTTCGATCGTAGTCAATCCATAAACAAATCATTCGAAACAGATCAAATTCTCGATAATTATTCATATCTAATGTATCTCGTACTAATTCAGTGGAAATCTGTTCGTATGTTAATTGTTGATACTGTTCATAGGAATTAAACATTAATCGAAGAAAATTGTTCGAAATAAATAAACGAACATAATCGAATAGATTTTTAAGAAAATATAAATCAGCTATTTTATATATGTCGATACAATTCGAAATTGAACAAGATTTTCGAAGAAATTCACAGCATAAATCGATTGCATCGATAATTTGTAAATGTGTAGCTGCATGCAGTAATTGATCGATATTATCGAATGTGATATTTAAATTTCCTGAATAACAAAAATCGATAATTGACTCGACACCTTGAGATGATTGAGAAAATTCTTTGAGTTCAACATGATCCGACTGACTTTCACTCATATTATCTGCAAATAAATAAATTCAATTCAATTCGATTGTATGATTCAACTACGAACCAGTAAACATCGCTTTGAAATAATCCGAGGCTGCCATAAGAAGAAATTTATGGCAAAAGATTTCCTTTCCATTGATCACAATTCGAAAATCACATAGATCAACATTTTGTCTCATTAATGATAATTTCAAAAGACATTCTCGAGCGTAATTTAACGATGTTCGTTGATCATTCATTTAATAGAACATATCTGAAACAGAATGAATCACATCATATACGATATCGAGGTTAGATTTTTATTTTCTTAATACAAAAATAATAACAAGAACAACAGAAAAAAATTTATTCAGCATTTTGTCGATTAGCAATTGCTGATTTGACTCGATCTTCTAACATGTCCATTTCGAAAATAAGATCTTTAATTGCATTTTCCATGGCTTGAACAGGCGAATAATCGTGTGTTGCTGTTTGAACACGAAGAATAACTTTAGGTTCAAGTGGATGAGGAATTTTGTAGCCAGCAAAAATCACCTGAGGATCTTTTAATAATTGTGCACGAAGCATATTTGCTAACGTATGATCTTCTTTACTAATCGTAAATACAACTGCATTCGGCACTTTGGTGTCTTTTTCGACACTGATTTTTTTCTCTCCGTCTAATAATAGAAATGATTCGAATGTTGCCGGTGCATTCATCTAGAAAGAGACAAAACTAACTGAATATGTATATATCTTAGCTGACTAATTTTATAATCAAGGAATTTTTTTTTATCGATATACAAGAGAGAAAGAATCAAAAGGAACACTACGCATGATTAAAATAAAAAGGACGTTTTTACAAATGGTTTTTATTTGTATTAGTATTAAGATGTTGAATATATTCCGAAAGAAGAATCGTCGGTCGAATGAAATCAGTTTGACGATTTTCAACTTGAGTATATCGTTCGCCATCTTGTGTAAAACCTGAACAAGAACAACAACAATAGAAACCATCAAATTTCGTCAATATTGATTCGATTACTTTTCGAAATCAAATTTAAATATTGACAAACACCATGAAGCAACATTCGATCGAAACCATTATTCAAATCGCGAAGATAAACGGAGTCGGCATGTTCAGTAAAGAACGGGATGATGTCTTCTTCAAACCAATGAATACGATCCTTTGAAATAATGAAAAGAAAATGAATGATTCGATCGAATTGATTTCTATTTACCACAGGTAGATGATGTCGTTTCGCCATGCTTTTCAATGAATAACGAATGTTCGAATCAATACGTCGAAAACACGTTTCTGCTTCATCTGAATTGATTTTTCGTTAAGATAAAGATAAAAATTATGATTAGTGCATTATTACCCTGTGGTCGTAGAGGATCAACCATGGGAGAATCGTTAGTCGTCGCATGATTTTCAATCATAACACATGTTTCGAAATTGTCGTCATCGTACGAGTGAATTTTTGCAGCAATCGAACATTTTTTCTTTCGAATCTTTTTCTCAGTTGCTAATTTAACAATTCGTTCTTGTTGTTGTTCAGGCAACTCAACAAATTCATTCCACATCTAATGTAAAACATGTTGCAATCAAAAAGCTACACTACATTTTTCTACTAATGATGATTTATTAGATCATAGCCAAACCAATCTGTGTATGAATATATTTCTTTTATGATTAACTAGTTTTCTCACGAACTTTCTCGACAGAAGAAAAAAAGTGCATATAAAACCCTTGATTAGAGAGATCCTCTATGTAAGGGACAGATAAACTATAAAAACTGGATAGAAGATGAATAGAAGATATATAATGATCAAATTCGAATCGTTTGATCTTACTTTCATCTTGTTTTTACTCAATAAAAGTTGAGCAAATGCTGAAACTGTCGTGTCGACAAGATCGTTAATATTAACTTCGGCAAAATCTTCGTCTAAATCCGTTGCAAGATTAAGTAGAAAAACCACTAGAATAATTTCAATCGAGAAAATCAACGACAACAGTCAATTCAAACTACGAACTGTTCTCATGTCGACGTGCTTGTCGATTTCCTTGAGACTTTTTACCACCGACATTTTTCACGTGTAAAATTGGTTTTGCCATTTTCGATACTGTTTTTTTGACCTTGACTATTCGATTGGCTGCAATAGGAGCCGAAGCATTCGTTGATGGTACTGTTGTTTCAGGCATATGTTCATCTTCACTTGCCGATGATGATGAATCGCTATCGAAATAAACATCATATGATGTGATTATTATTATTCTTATGCATGATTTACCTATAATGATTATTGTTGATTAATGTGTCAATTTGTGAAATTGTATTGACTTGTCCGTTGGAAAGGTCGTCGCCTTCAAAATTTTTCAGTATACCCATTTTAGGACAGAAGAGGAAAGTTTCTAGAATAAACAATGAAATGTTGAAATTTGTCGATTATTTATGTTTTTGAAATGACGCAAGGACAATGTTCGTTTTCATGTGAATAAATAAATCGGAAGTGGAGGTTTGACATGTGCTCATGAAGGAAATTGTTCGGAAAATTGATTCGAATCAAAAACGAGTTGATGACAAGAGAAATACAATGATAAACAAACACAAACAAACAAGTGACGACAAAAAAATTTGTATGGAATTGATAATAGAATGACCTCTATCGTCAAATCATTTTCATTGTCACCAGTTGACTGTCTGTCTCACGAGGATTTGCATTTGGGAACGACGCGATCCGAATTCAAATGATGTGAGAAGAAATTGATTAGCTCTGTTTCCTTGTTCTCTCGGTTCTATTCAAAGATTTATTTAAAAACAAGCGAAAAAAAATCGATTTCTGAAAATATATCAATGACGTCGCACAAGATAGACATTTTGTTGCAATGGCATGTCTTGGCTTGGTCGAATATGTTGTAGACCAGTTTGGTTTTGTATGACAATCGGATATTTATTCACTTGTAAGGCACTTTGACGATTTGGCATATAGACATAAGAAGGACGTGGCGGCTGTGGTGGGCTGAGAATGGGTGGAATTATAATTCGATTGTCCTGATGTCTATCGAATTGTTCTAAATAAAACGTGATAGTTTTTTCATTGAAATGAAAGCAAAACAAAACCATGTGACTTACGAACGGGTCGTTTAATATGCGGTTTTTTAGGCAATAGTGGAGCTTGTGGTTCTGGTTGTACGTGTCTTCTTGGTTCTTGTTGATCTATGATATAGATCATTTCATTACAACTGCTATACCGATAGGGGATTTGTTCGTTATTCGACTCTCGTTGAACATCAGCAGCAACCCGTTTTAAAAGTGTTTCAACATCGACATTTGGCGTTCGCATATGTTTAAGTAGATAGTAGGTATACAAACTATTTCGTCCGTTTTTT
>ERZ781399.1314-NODE-1314-length-22545-cov-5.801156_pt1 | contig 22545 bp, 19 predicted proteins | sample MGYA00511014_ERZ781399 | MGnify/ENA primary metagenome ERZ781399 (study PRJEB29847, sample SAMN06458254) | wastewater metagenome | isolation source: Wastewater bioreactor | place: South Africa: Cape Town | study: EMG produced TPA metagenomics assembly of the...
TGGACGGGATAACCGCTGAAAGCATCTAAGCGGGAAGCCTCCCTCAAGATAAGATTTCTTAGAGCCGTGGAAGACCACCACGTTGATAGATCGGATGTAGAAGCGCGGTAACGCGTGGAGCTAACCGATACTAATTGCTCTATTCGCGCTTGAAGAGTCCCACCATCAACGACAATCCTGTCAGGATTGTCCGCGATTACGTGGATGATTGATCAGACAGTATTGCAAGTTTCAATAGCACGGGCATCGATTGAACCCCTTTTGACCTACGCCGGCTTCATTGCTTGGTGACCATGGCGTCAGTGACCCACCCGATCCCATCTCGAACTCGGCCGTGAAACCTGACAGCGCCGATGGTACTTTGGCTTAAGCCACGGAAGAGTAGGACGTCGCCAGGCATTGCAGCCGGCGTAAGGTCGAAAAGAAACCCATTCACAAAGTTGGAGGCCGGCAGCGATGCCGGCCTTTTGCTGTTTTGCGGCCCCGATCGGCGCCGCGCTCTGGTTGACGCGGGATGGAGCAGCCCGGTAGCTCGTCAGGCTCATAACCTGAAGGTCGTAGGTTCAAATCCTACTCCCGCAACCATAGAAAAGCCCGCGTTCCCAATGGGGCCGCGGGCTTTTTCGCGTTCTGTGGATTGGGCGACCGGGTGTCGGAATGTCTGATATGGGAGGACGCGGACGTTGTCACTTCCCCAGCCGCTCACCCAGTATGGAAAGATGGCGCCACATAGTCGTTTTTATCGTCCCGGACTTGATCCGGGATGATGATGGGAACCGGCCCCCGCCCATCAAATGCCGCCAATGGACCCGTCGTTCCGAAAGGCAAATCATTGTCGCGCCACGTCCTCGCGGCTAAAGAGCGCGCGTGACCGCGATATCTTCCCGCATCATCGCTTTCGCCGACCGCCGGCCGAAGCTCCTCGCCCTGGCACTCGGCGCCGTGTCGGCAACCGGTTTTGCGCCGCTGAATCTCTGGCCGCTGACGCTGCTTGCGTTCGCCGGTTGGATGCTGCTCGTCGCGCGGAGTCCGCGGGGCCTACGCGCCTTCGGGATTGGCTGGGCTTTCGGGGTCGGCCATTTCGCGCTCGGCCTCAACTGGATTGCGACCGCCTTTACCTATCAGGCGGCGATGCCCGCGTGGCTGGGGTGGATCGCGGTGGTGTTGCTGTCGCTGTATCTTGCGGTTTACCCAGCGCTGGCGGCGTGGGGGGCTTGGATGGTGTCCATGCGCCGCGCGCCCGCGAAGGCGGGGGTGACGCTGTCATTCGCGCTGGCGTTCGCAGCGCTGTGGACGCTGACCGAATGGCTGCGAAGCTGGGCTTTTACCGGCTTTGCGTGGAATCCGTTGTCAGTCGTCCTTCTAAAGGAATTCTCAGGTCCGTCGCTGATCCGGTGGATTGGTACCTATGGTGCGTCAGGTTTGCTGGCCCTCCAAATCGGCACAGCGATCTGGCTCTGGCACTATTTCCGCAACCCTGGTCAACCCAAATTCCCGGGTCGACCGCTTGTCCAGTCTATTGCCTGGGCACTTGCCGTGGGGCTGATGGTCGCGCCAGTCACTTTTCTGAATGCGAATAGCCGAAACGGCGATTATGTGTCTTGGAACATCATCCCCATCACCGTCGTCCAGCCCAATGTCGGCCAGCAGGACAAGTGGGAGGGTGACAAGGCCGACGCCAATTTCGCCAAGCTCGCGCGGCTGACCGCGCCCAAATCCGACGCGCCGCGCCTGATCCTGTGGCCCGAGGCGGCGATACCCGACTATCTCGAGACCGGTTATCCCGCCATCTATTACGACCGCTCGCCCGCCGAGGCACGCGGACGGTTGACCGTGCTGATGAATCCCGGCGATCTGATGCTGCTCGGCGCGCTCAAGCTGGAGTTCGACCGCACGGGGCAGGCGGTGGGCGCGCGCAACGCGGTGATGGCGGTCCATGCCGACGGGACGCTCGGCCCGCGGTATGACAAGGCGCATCTGGTGCCCTATGGCGAATATCTGCCGATGCGGCCACTGCTTTCGGCGATCGGCCTGTCGCGCCTCGCCCCCGGCGATCTCGATTTCTGGCCCGGCCCCGGACCTCATACGCTCGACCTTGGCGCTTTCGGCAAGGCGGGGCTGCAAATCTGTTACGAGATCATCTTTTCGGGCCAGGTCGTCGACCGCGCCCACCGTCCCGATTTCATCTTCAACCCGTCCAACGATGCCTGGTTCGGCGCCTGGGGCCCGCCGCAGCATCTGGCGCAGGCGCGGTTGCGCGCGATCGAGGAAGGGCTGCCTGTGATCCGCGCGACGCCGACCGGGATCAGCGCGGTAATCGACGCCGACGGCCGGATCGTCGAAGCGCTGCCGATGCACGCCGCCGGCCGCATCGATACCTTCATTCCAAAGGCGCACGCGCCGACCCTGTTCGCGCGCTACGGCAACATGCTGCCCGTCGGCTTTGCCCTGCTGCTGCTCGCACTCGCCATTGCCTTTCGGCGGCGTGGACGCTAACAGCGGCGCGACATAAAGTTTCCTTTATATCCGATTCCGAAAAAGGCTCCCCATGCGCAACAGCTTCCTCTTCACCTCCGAAAGCGTGTCCGAAGGACATCCCGACAAGGTGGCCGATCAGATCAGCGATTCGATCGTCGACCTGTTCCTGTCGAAGGATCCCGAAGCGCGCGTGGCGTGCGAAACGCTAACGACGACTCAACTCGTCGTGCTGGCGGGCGAAATCCGCTGCAAAGGCGTGTTCGAAGATGGCGAATGGGCGCCGGGCGCGCTCGACGAGATCGAAGCGACCGTCCGCAGCACGGTCAAGGACATCGGCTATGAACAGGCCGGCTTCCACTGGAACCAGTTCCGCTTCGAAAATAATCTGCACGGCCAGTCGGCGCATATCGCGCAGGGCGTCGACGAAAGCGCCGACAAGGACGAAGGCGCGGGCGACCAGGGGATCATGTTCGGCTATGCGTCCGACGAAACCCCCGACCTGATGCCCGCGACGCTCGACTATGCGCACAAGATTCTCGAGCGTATGGCGGCCGACCGCAAGGCGGGCATCGCCCCCTTCCTCGAACCCGATGCGAAGAGCCAGGTCACGCTGCGCTATGCCAACGAGCGCCCGGTCGAGGCGACCGCGATCGTCGTTTCGACGCAGCATGCGCCGGGCTATTTCTTCCACGGCGGCGAGGGCGACGAGGCGAAATATCAGGAGCTGCGCAAATATGTGCTCGGCGTGATCGCCGACGTGCTGCCGGCAGAATTGCTGACCGCGAACACCGTCTATCACATCAACCCGACGGGACGTTTCGAGATCGGCGGCCCCGATGGCGACGCCGGCCTGACCGGCCGCAAGATCATCGTCGACACCTATGGCGGCGCAAGCCCGCACGGCGGCGGCGCGTTCAGCGGCAAGGATCCGACCAAGGTCGACCGTTCGGCAGCGTACATCACGCGCTACCTCGCCAAGAATATCGTCGCCGCGGGCCTTGCCCGCCGCTGCACGATCCAGCTGTCCTATGCGATCGGCGTCGCCGAGCCGCTGTCGGTCTATGTCGATCTGCACGGCACCGCGGCGGAGGGCGTGACCGAGGCGGCGCTCGAGCAGCTGCTGCCGCAGCTCGTCCGCCTGACGCCGAAGGGCATCCGCACCCACCTTGGCCTCAACAAGCCGATCTATCGCCAGACCGCCGCCTATGGCCATTTCGGCCGCCAGGCGTCGGGCGATGCCTTCCCATGGGAGCGCACCGACCTGACCGACAAGCTGAAGGCAGCATTCGCCGGCTGACGCGACCGGCAGCTTGAAATCGCCCTCCCGATCTGACAGTCAGATTGTCGGATCGGGGGAGATGGGCATGGCAAGTCGTTGGATTTTGGCCTTTTTGGTGGCGCTGCTGGCGGTCGCGCCGTCGGCCGCGCAGCAACCGCTGCCGCTCGATCCCGGCAAGGCCTGGAAGCACAAGCATAGCGGGATAATCGTCCCGGCGACGCTCGCCGGCACGCCGCGTGATCGCGGCATGACCTACGCCCCCGACGAGTTGGACCTCGGGCTGTCGTTCGTGGTCGGCGATGCTGCCGAATCGCTTACCGTCTATATTTTCCGCAATACCAACGGCGCGGTGCCAGTGTGGTTTTCCCAGGCACAGTGGGGAATCGAACATCGCGGCAATTTCGGGCACCCCGCTCTTGCCGTTGCGCCCGTGGCGTTCGTTCCGCCGGGTCAGAAAAACGAATCGGGACTGAAGGCGATCTACACACCGGACCGCGGCGGCTATCGAAGCACGGGGCTGATGCTATTCCCGGTCGGTCCGTGGTATGTGAAGATACGTGCCTCGTCACAAACGCGCACGCCGACTGTACTCGGCGTCTGGAGGGATCCCGCGCGGTCCGAAATCCGTTGGCCCAAAAAGATCGTCGATGGACCGCTCGCGACCCCCGTTGCCGGTTGCGCATCGCCGCTCAGCTTTCCCGAGACTGCAAAGGACGCGCCGCGAGACGAAGGCGCCGAGATGGTCGCCGGGTTGCTTGGCGCAGCCACGGCACAACAGCGGGCGAAGCCGACCGCGCGGTCCGTTGCCGCGCTCTCGACGGTCCGCTGGTGTCGCGACGCGATCATTGGCGACAATGCTGCCACCTATCGCCAGAACGACGCCACCGGTTGGTACCTGTTGGCAGCGGGCGACAATGGTAACGGCATATGGGTGGGGCCCGATCCGGGCGCGAAGCTTCTCGCTTTGACGGGCAAGGGCCAATCCGCGCCGGCGCAACGCTTCTCGATCACGCTGATGACGGCTGCGCAGGATATTGCGTTCGTTACGCAGGATCGATTGCCCTCGCCCGAGCACGTGCTCGAAATCGTGAATACCAACCGCCGCATCACTTCGGTGGCGACATGGGGCAAGAAGCGGAAGATGGGAGTGTACAGCGAACCACAATGATCAAGGACCATCTTGTCGCGGTGCGGCCCCGCGGCTAACGCGCGCGGCATGACGGCTTATAAATCCGGCGATCCGACGACGCTCAACCGCCTTTACGGGCGCGCAAAGGGCAAGCCCTTGCGCGCGGGGCAACAGGATCTGATCGACACTCTGCTGCCGCAGATCGCGGTTCCGGCCGAAGGGGAGGTTACGGCCGAGCGCCTGTTCGGCCAGCCCTGCCCGCTGCATTTCGAGATTGGTTTCGGCGGCGGCGAGCATATGGCGGGGCGCGCCGACATGTTGCCCGACCATGGCTTCATCGGCGCCGAGCCTTTCCTCAACGGCGTCGCGCAGGCGCTGGTGCATGTGTCGGGCGACCATGGCCGGAGCCTGCCGCTCGCCAATGTCCGTATCCATCATGGCGACGCGCTCGAGGTGCTGCACCGCATCCCCGACGGGGCGCTGAGCTTCGCCTATCTGCTTCACCCCGACCCGTGGCCCAAGGCGCGCCATGCCAAGCGGCGGATGATGAACGACGGCCCGCTCGACCTGATCGCCGCCAAGCTGAAACCTGGCGGCGAATTTCGCTTCGGCACCGACCATCCGGTCTATCTCGCCCACGCGCTAATGGTGATGCGGCGCCACCGCCACCAGTTCGAATGGCTGGCGCAAAGCGCGCAGGATTTTCTGGTCCGCCCCGGCGGCTGGCCCGAAACCCGCTACGAAGCCAAAGCGCGCGCGCAGGGGCACGAAGTCTGGTATTTCCGCTATCGGCGCAAATAGGAGAACTGTAGCTGTGAAAGGCTGGCTTTTATGGCCTATCCCTATGCTATCCCCCCCCCCGATTACGTGGCCATTTCCGTCACGGTGATTGCTGACGACACCGCATTGCGAAATCCACTCATGCAACGCGGAAAGATCACAAAGCGGTCCGTCAACGTCCTCAATGTTTGACGTCGAGCGTGTTTGGTCCGATGAATAAAATCAAAAGACTGGTATCGACATTTTAAAAGGCGGTGAAGCATGGTGATCTTCCAAGATCTTTTTCATCAATCGCGTGGGCAGCCCGTCGAGTATGATGGTAAAATCATCAAAATGTCCGATCGTATAGAAATAGACAAAAATATTGATATCATAATTAATTTTGATCAAGTTTCATCGCCTTGGATACAAGGGATAAATCTCAAAACAAAGGGATATTTTTTAGTTGAAGGTGAGCGTCTGGAAAAATCTATTGTTCTCTGGAGTGATACTGCTCCTGTCAGGCCACATTTCTCGGTTTTTTCAACCGACGGAATACTTTGGGTGAAAAACGTCTGGGATACGGGAGATGGCGTGATGCAGTCATGGCATGCTGGCGGCGCTATGATTGTTGAGGAAATTGAAAACGTCCGGCGTTATCTTTGCAACGACGGAGAGTTAGACGATGACTTCGATGATCTCATATTCACGCTTGAGATCGACCGATCCGGCCAACATTCTATATGAATTTGACGAATTACGAGTGAGCAGCGTGGTCAAACCTGCGGAAGGCGGCGCTTGGGTTTTTAAAAGCGCACTCCGCTCCCTCCTTCAGATCCTGACACCGCCCTCTCCATCACATCAACACACGATATAGTCCGAAACAGCTCGTCGCAGTTAGGACGATGCCGACGAGCACGAGCATCAGCTTGGGGGCGATGCGCTTGGCCATGAAGGCGCCGATCGGGGCGGCGCAGACGCCGCCGATCAGCAGGCCCAGCGTCGCGCCCGCGACATCGTCGAGGCCGAGGTGCCAGATGAAGGTCGCCGACACCGCGAGCGTCAGGAAAAATTCGACGCTGTTGACCGTGCCGATCACCTTGCGCGGTTCGGCGCCCTGGACGAGCAGGTTGGAGGTCACGACCGGCCCCCAGCCGCCGCCGCCCGCCGCATCGAGGAAGCCCCCGACGAGGCCGAGCGGTGCGATCACCGTCGGCTTGCGGATTTTCGGCGGATAGAGCAGCCCGCGGATCAGCAGCCACACCCCGACGGCGACGAGATAGGCCAGGACGATCGGTTTGACGATCGCACCGTCGATCGACGTCAGCAGATAGGCGCCGGACACCCCGCCGATCAGGCCCGGGATGAGCAGACGGAAGAAGAGGCCCCATTCGATATTGCGGTGAAACAGATGGCTGATCCCCGACACCGCGGTCGTGAACACCTCGACGACATGGATGCGCGCCGATGCCGTCGCGGGCGGCACGCCCATCACGGCGACGAGCAAGGTGTTGCAGATCACCCCGAACGCCATGCCGAGCGCGCCGTCGACGAGCTGCGCGGCGAAGCCGATCAGGATGAAGGGCAGCAGCGCCGCAAGATCGAAGGTTGACAGATCGAGCATGATTCTTCCCAACTTTTTTAGTTGAGAACTAGCTGCCGCGATTTGCACGGCTTGGCCAGCACAAATTTTCTGCGCGCGGCGAAGAATATTATTTGTGCGGCCGGTGGCCGATCAGGCGCCTATCTGGTCGGGCAGATATTCGCGGACATAGTCGATGAAGGCGCGCAGCTTGGGCATCACCTGCTTGCGGCTGGGGTAATAGAGGAACAGCCCGCTGGTCGCGTCGGCATAGTCGGTGAGCACCAGTTCGAGCTCGCCCGTTTCGACCATCTTCTTCGCCATCGGCTCGGCCATCATCCCGATCGCGACGCCGGTACGCATCGCGACCAGCGCGGCGATCCAGTCGTTGACGATCACCGGCCCGGTCACCCCGACCTCGAATTCGCGGTTCCCCTGCGCAAAGGTCCACGGCATCAGCGCCCCCGTCGCCAGACGGAAGCGGATGCAGCGATGATCTTTCAGATCTTCCGGCCTTTCGGGACGCCCGAAGCGGTCGAGATAGGCGGGCGAGGCCGCAGCGACGAAGCGGAACGGGCCGGTGAGGCGGATCGCGATCACATCGGCATCGAGCGATTCGCCCATCCGGACGCCGGCATCGAAGCCCCCGGCGCTCAAGTCGGCGAGCGCGTCGTCGGCATAGATTTCCAGCTCGATCTCGGGATAGGCGTCGACGAAGCCCGCGATGATCGGTTCGAACATCGGCTGCACCGCGCCGCGCATCAGGTTGATGCGCAGCCGCCCCGCCGGACGGTTGCCCAGGTTGCGCGCCGCTTCATAGGCGTCGGCCAGCCCGGCAAAGGCAGGCGCGGCGCGTTCGAGGAACATTTCGCCCGCCTGCGTCAGCCCGACGCTGCGCGTCGTCCTCATAAACAAAGGAGCGCCGACGCGCGCTTCCAGCGTCTTGATCGTCTGGCTGATCGCCGAGGGAGATACCCCCAGATCGGCTGCCGCGGCGGAAAAGCTCCGCCTTTCCGCGACACGCAGGAAAGCTTCGATCCCGTCGAGCGCCCCATGGGGGATTGTTAAATCCTGCTTCAAGGCACTTGCAGATTATAGAGGATTATCTAAGTGCGCAAGCGCGCCTAAAAAGGTTGCACAACGAAACGAAAGGAAACCTCTCCCATGACCAATCAGCTCTCCTCTTTTCGCCGCTTTCCCACCGCTTTCGCGATCGTCGCCGGTTCGGCGCTCGCCTTCGGCGGCCTGATGGCTTCGACCTCGCCGGCCTATGCGCAGGGCAGCGCCGACTATCGCTGCACCGGCCTTGCCGATCAGGCGAACACCGCCGCCGACAGCGCGCAGGGTGGCAAGCAGGCCAGCGCGAAGCGCTTCGTCGCCACCGGCAAGAAGCTGTGCGAAGCGGGCAACGAACGCGCCGCCGCCAAGCAGTTCCGCGCCGCGCTCAAGGTTGCCGGCGTCGATGAAGCGACCGACAGCCAGGTTGCATCGCGCTAATCGAATAAGCCACGACACCATCTCCGGTCCGTCCTCTCTCCCTCTCCCCGGACGGACGCACAACTGGGGCGGCACCGAAACGGGCCGCCCCATTTTGTTTCAGCGATCGGCAAGCCCGATCCGGTCGCGCAGATACCATAAGGGCAGATGTGGCCGCGCGAGCGCCTTGTCGATCGCATAGGGCCACCAGCCGGCACCGAGCGGGACGTAGAGGCGCGTGCCGACCCCGCGCGTCCGCGCGGCGACGAGGGTGCGGCGCCCGGGCAGCCCGCGCAATTGTTCAAGCTCGCACGGGGTCCCCGCGGCAAGCAGCCGGTCGAGCGCCGCAGCAGACAGCGCAGGCTTGTGCGTCGCCACCGCTACGGGTGCCGCGCGCCCGGCAAGGGCGTCGATGAGCGTCAGATAGGCGGCATCGCCATCCGCCGCATCGCAAAGCGGATCGGCCCATTCGCCCTTCACCACCCGGATACGCGCCGATGTGCCGGACAGGCGCGCGGCATCGGCGGCGCTGCGCCGCCAGCGCGCGGGCAAGGCGATGCCGCTGTCCGGAAAGTCGGGCAGCAGGGCGGCGAGCGCATCCAATGTCGCGTCGGCATCGGCGGGGGCATGGGCATCGAGCAGCACCGGCAACCCCGCTGCCGCGCCCGCCTCGGCAATCCGGCGCAGCCGCTGCGGACAAAAGCCCAGCGGCGGCGCCTTGACCGACAAATAGCTTCCCGGCGGCAGCGGGGTGGCGGCGATCCGGCCGTAAGCAGCCACGATGGCGTCGGCGCCATCGGCATCGCCCTGAAAATAGCCGAGCGTCACCGCGATACCGCGCCGCGACAGACGCAGGGCGATCCGTGCGCCCGCCGCGGCGTCGGGAGCGGGCAGCCAGCCGCCCGCCTGCTGCGGCAGTGCATAGCGCCGCGCGCGCAGCCAGCGCCAGAGTGGCGTGTCGTTCATGCGCCGCGCCGGACCAGGCGTTGCCACAGCCAGTGGACGCCGTCGGCAGCGAGCGCCAGCGCCCCCGACACGCGTGCCGGATAGGTGCGCACGCGCACGCATGCGCGCTGTTCCTGCGTCCAGAAGCGGGTGATCCAGCCCTCGGCCTCGCCGAGCAGTTCGTAGCTGCGCAGGCCCTCGCCCGCCGCCCAGCGCAGCGTGTGAAGCATCAGCAGCGTCCCCGGCGAGCATTTGCCGAAGCGCTCGTCGTGGCCGATCTTGAACAGCCAGTATCGATCGTCGCTGACCTGAGCCAATTGCATCGCCACCGCTTCGCCGCCGATCCGCATGAAGGACAGCCGGAACCGGCCCTCGGCGGCGGCCTCGCGAAAAAAGCGGCGGAAGAATGTCTCACGGCGCCGGTCGACCGCGATCGCGCTGCCCGCCTCCAGCTTCCAGCTCTTCGCCTCGACCCCGATCGCTTCGTCGAACAGCGCGTCGAAATCCTGCAGGCCCGGCGCCAGCGTCTCGAACGTGACCGGCCCCAGCGCCTCGGCGCGCCGGGCCGCGCGCCGGAAATCGGACCGGCGGCCCGAATTGAAGTGGCTTTCGGGATCGCGCCAGCTTTCGTCGAGCACGATCAGCGGGCAGGGCATCGCCGGGCGCACCGAAAGCAGGCCGCGCCTGTGCATCGCGCGGCGCAGCGCCGGAAGCAGCGGCGAGTCGGCGGAAATCCGGTCGAAGGAGAGCGGCTTGCGCAACCGCGCGAGCGCGTCCGCGATCGGGGCGGCATCATCGGGCCGCGCCGCAAGCAGATCGCCCGGCTCGAACAGTTCGCGCGATCCCGCGATGCGCCAGCGGCCGATCGCGCCCGCGTCGCGGCACAGCGGCAGCAGCGCCGAAATCGTGCCGCCCGCGCGCAGGCCGAGCAGCTTGCGGCGCTGCCCTTCGATCAACGGGGTCAGCGCGGCGGCGAAGGCGTGACTCTGCGTCGGCCAGCGGGCATGGGCTTCGAGCGCGCGCCATTCTTCGGCCAGCCAGTCGCTGCCGTCCCAGCGCGCAAGATCGATCGCGCGCGCCGAATGCGGCGGCGCCATTTGCGCGTGTCGGTCTGCGCGCTTGAAGACATGCGCATGCAGCAAATTCTGCCCCTCTCGCCTGCGCGAATAGCGCGGAAAGGCTAATAAATGTCTGCGCGGCGCGGATCATCGCTTGACGCCGGGCGGGGCTTGCGGGAGGCAGGCGCGATCGATGCGGCGGGAGGCGACGATGACGGGCGACAAGACATCGGTGTTCGCTGACGACTGGTCGGGCGAAATGGGGCAGCGCTGGTTGCGCAATGTCGACCATTTCGAAGCGATGCTGGAACCGATTGGCACCGCGCTGCTCGATCGCGCCGCGATCGCGACGGGCGAGCGAATCGTCGATCTGGGGTGCGGCGGCGGCGCGACGAGCCGCGCGATCGCGGCGCGCGTCGGACAGCAGGGCGCGGTGCTCGGGCTCGACATCTCGCCCGACCTGATCGTCGCGGCGCGCGCGCGGGCCGGCGCCGATTTTCCCGCGCTGCGCTTTTTCTGCGGCGATGCGGCGAGCGCGGTGCTGCCGGCAGCACCCTATGACCGGCTCGTCTCGCGCTTCGGCAGTATGTTTTTCGCCGAGCCCGTCGCCGCCTTTCGTCACTTGCGGACGCAGCTCGTGCCCGGCGCGCGCTTCGATCTCGCCGTCTGGGGACCGCCGCGCGACAATGTCTGGATGATGGCGGTGATGGGGGTGATCCGCGCGCATGTCGAGGTGCCGCCCGCGACGCCGCGCGCGCCGGGGCCCTTCGCCTTCGAGGATATCGACTATCTGCGTGACCTGCTCGCCGATGCGGGCTTTGCCCGGGTCGACATCGACGACTGGCGCGGCGATCAGGCGATCGGCGGGCCGGGGCGCACCCCGGCGGAGGCCGCCGACTTCGCGCTCGGATCAATGTCGGCCGCGCGCGTACTGAGCGAGGCGGGCGCCGATGTGATGGCGGCTGCGCGCGCCGATCTGGAGCGCGTCTATGCCGAGCATCATGATCCCGAAGCGGGGGTCCGCCTCGGCGCGCGCGCCTGGCTGGTGACCGCCGCCTGACCCTAGCTCCGCGCGATCAGCGCCAGCCCGTCGGCGAGTGCCGCGCGCGATATTTCGCCGCTGTGACGGCGGACAATCCTGCCCTTGGCATCGACGAACAGGGTCGTCGGCAGTACCAGCCCGCCCGCGGCATCGCCCGTCCGCCCGCTATGGTCGAGAAAGACGTGCGTGCCCGGCACCTTGCGCTCGGCCAGATAGGCGGCGACGGTCGCGCTGTCCTGCCCCTGATTGACCAGCAGGATCGGCACCCGCGATGTCGCCGCGACCTCGGCGAGCATCGGCAGCTCGCGCTGGCACGGCGGGCACCATGTCGCCCACAGGTTGATGACCATCGGCTTCCCGCGCAGCGTATCGAGCGCGATCGCGCCCCCCTCCATGTCGGTGAGCATCAGCCCGCGCGCGAGCGGGCGCGGCGCGGGTTCGAGCGCCGGCGCCGCGACCGCATGAACCGCCACCAGCCCGGCGAGCACGCCGAGCAACAGCGGCGTTGCGCGCGAGCGCCGGAGCCAGACGGCAACCGCCGCCGCTGCGGCCGCGATGCCGGCCCAGGGCAGGAAACCACCCTGCCAGACCGCAAGGATCGACCAGGGTTCGGGCGCATGGGCATCGGCGTGGCGCACCACATAGGCGGTGCGCGCCACGAGCAGACCCACGATGACGGCGATCCAGCTCGCTGTCGCCGCGCGCATATCGCCGCGCGCCGCGATCAGGCTGCCGCACGCCAGAAACAGCCAGATCAGCGCGACCGCGAGCAGGCGGTCGGCGGCAAGCGCGAGCGGCCCGAGCGAAATCGTCATCGGCGTAGCCGCCGCGCAGCGCGGCATGGTCGCGGCGATTTGGTCACATCCAAGTCAATTTCCTTTTGGCTCCCGAAGCGCCCCCTCACGCGATCTGATCGGCGAAACGGCAGCGAAAGAAAAGAGCTGGTATCGGGCGTGCGGCGGTTCGTTACATGTCGCCCGCGGGACCATCGCCGATACGCAGCGTGGCGACCGTGCCGCCCGACGGTGCGCGATCGAGCGCCACGTCGCCGCCATAGTCGCGCGCCACATCGCGCGCGATGGCAAGGCCAAGGCCCGATCCGGCGCCGGGGCCGGCCCCGCGCGCGCCGATGCCGAACATCGTCTCGCGCTGATCGGGCGGAACGCCCGGCCCGTCGTCGGTGATGGCAATGCGGCGCGCGGCGCCGTCGAAGCGATAGTCGATCGTGATGCCCGATCGCGCCCATTTTCCGGCATTGTCGAGCAGGTTCGACAATATCTCGCTCAGATCCTCGGCATCCATGGGAAGCGAAGGGGCGGCCGGGTCGAGCGCCGCCGCGGTCGCAGCGAAGCGCTTGCCCGGATGACAGCGTTCCATCGCGGCGATCAGCGGCGGCAGGATCGCGGCGAGCCGCACGCCGCCGACCATCCCCGCATGCGACCCGCCCGACCGGACGCGCGACAGATGATAGTCGATCTGGCGCTGCATCGTCTCGCTTTCGGACAGGAAGACGTCGGCCGCGGCGCTTTCGGTGCCGCGCTGTTGCAGCCGTTCGGCCTCGTCGGTGACGACGGCGAGCGGGGTGCGCAGCGAGTGCGCCAGCGCGCCCGCGGCGACACGGCCGCGTTCGACGATCTCGGCATTGCGCGCCAGATAGCTGTTCAACGGATCGACGAGCTGGCGGATCTCGTCGGGAAACACCCCCTCGATGTGATCGGCCTGCCCGCGGCGCAGGGCCGCGATCCGCGCGGCCAGCCGGTTGAACGGCCGGAAGCCGAGCGTGATGATCGCAAGGCCGCTTGCCAGAAGCGCGAGCGCGAGCAGGCTGAGCCACAGGCTGAGCTCGCGGGTGAAGCTCGCGATAACGGCGCGCAGCAGGCGCTCGTCGGTGGCGATGACGAAATGCAGCGGGGCGCCGCCCGGCACCGCACGCTCGAAGCCATAGGTGATCGTGGGGCCCGTCGGGCCGTTTTCGACGCGGTGCAGGATGTCCGGGCTGTGCGCGACATCCTCGTCGAGCGCGCCGCGCGTCATCGACGGCGACTTCAGCGAGCGATGGCCGGGGCGTCCGATCTGCCAGTAAAATCCGGACAGCGGCACCGCATAGCGCGGATCGGACAGCGGCCGCGACAGGCGAGGGTTGCCCGCCGCATCGAGCACGGTCAGCGCGGCCAGCTCGCGGACATGAACTTCCAGTTCGTCATGATATTGCTGTTCGACATGGCTGCTGAACAGCCGCACCGACGAAAACCACAGCGCGCCGATGCCGAGCGCCACCCAGATCAGGATGGCAGCCAGGAAGCGTGCGCGCAGGCTGGAAAAGAGTCGGGTCACAAATCGAGCCGATAGCCCAGGCCGCGCACGGTGCGAATAGCGTCGCGTCCGATCTTGCGGCGCAACCGACTGACATGCGCCTCCACCGCGTTGCGGTCGCGCTCGGCTTCGAGTGCGTAAAGCTGATCGAGGATGTCGGCTTGCGACAAGATATGTTCGGGACGCCGCATGAAGAGGTGCAGCAGCGCGAACTCCTTGCGGCTGAGCGTCAGCGCTTCGCCGTGCAGCGTCGCGGTGGACGCGACGGGGTCGAGCGAAAGCGGACCGACCGTCAGCGCGTTGCTGCCGCGCCCACGTCCACGCCGCCACAGCGCATGCAGCCGCGCCAACAACTCTTCGAACCGCACCGGCTTGACGATGAAATCATCGGCGCCGCTGTTCAGCCCCTCGACCTTTTCGCGCCAGTTGCCCCGCGCGGTCAGGATCAAGATCGGCACCGTCCGCCCGGCGCCGCGCCAGTGGCGCAGCACATCAATCCCGTCGCCGTCGGGCAGCCCCAGATCGAGGATCACCGCGCCCAGCATGTCAATGTCGGGCCAGTCGCGGGCGTCGCCCGCCGACGCGGCGCTGTCGACGGCAATCCCCGCCGCCACCAGCCGCTCGGTCAGGCGGCGGCGCAGTTCGGGATCGTCTTCGACCAGCAATACGCGCATCGGCATCCTGTCCTTGTGGGGATGATCTCACCGTCTTCATCCCGGTGCGATGGTCCTAGGATGCTGACCCTAGCGCAATTGCCTGACGCGACACTGACAAAATGTCAGGCTGGCGTCAGACTCGCTTGGCAGAGGGCGGCCATGGACAGGAAAGCCCTTATCGCCGCATCGACAGCGCTCGCCCTCGCGGCGGGTGCCGGAGCCCTCTGGTGGTCGAAGGAGGCGCCCCCGCCTGCGCCCGACGGCGGCGAAGCGGCCATGGCGCCGGGCAAGCTGACGGCCCGACAGATCGAGAAGCTCGGCATCGCGACCGCAGTCGCGGCGGCCGCCAGCAGTGCCGAGCTTGGCGCGGTCCCTGCGACCGTATCGCTGCCCCCCGATGCGCGGGTCGCGGTGACCGCGCCATTCGACGGGATCGCAGTACGGCTGTTTGTCGTCGAGGGCGAGGCGGTTGTCGCCGGTCAACCGCTCGCCAGCATCCGCGCCGCCGAGCCTGTCCAATATGGCGCGGCGCTGGCGCGCGCGCAGGCGCAGCTGGAGGTTGCCCGCGCCGCGGCGGGCCGCACCGGTCAGCTGGCCAAGGAAGGCATTGTCGCGGGCGCCCGCGCCGACGAGGCGCGCGCCGCGCTGCGCGAGGCAGAAGTCAATGTCGCCGAAAACCGCCGCATTCTCGCGCAGGCCAATGCCGACGGCAGCGGTATGATGACGCTGCGCGCGCCGATCGGCGGCCGGATCGCCGCCGTCAATGTGCAGGCGGGCGGCCCGGTGGGCGGCCTCAGCGCGCCTTTCATCGTCGAAAATACGGCGCGGCTGATGCTCGATCTGCAAATCCCCGAACGGCTCGCGGGCGCGGTGCATCCGGGCACACCCGTCGAAGTCCGGATGCCCGGCACCGCGCCCGCCACCGGCCGCGTCATCGCCGTCGGCGGCTCGATCGACCCCGCGACGCGCGCGCTGACGGCAAAGGCACGCCTCGACGCCGCACCCGCACTGGTCAGCGGCAAGTCGGTCGTCGCGATCCTCGGCGGCGTTCAGCCCGTCGCCGGGGCGAGCATCCCCGCTGCCGCGCTGACACGGGTCGGCGACAGGGATGCGGTTTTCGTGAAGGGGACGGACGGCTTCGCGCTGCGCCCCGTCACCATCGCCAGCCGCGTCGGGGCCAGCGCGACGATAACCGCCGGACTGAAGCCCGGCGAACGCGTCGCAACCTCGGCAATCGCCGAACTCAAGGCCGTGCTGGGCGGCGAATAGGATGCTCGGCAAACTCGTCGAAAAGGCGCTCGCACTGCGTCTCGCCGTCATCGGTGCCGCACTGCTGCTGGGCGGGATCGGGGCCTGGTCCTTCGCCAATCTGCCGATCGATGCCTTTCCGGACATCAGCTCGACGCAGGTCAAGATCATCCTGAAGGCGCCGGGCATGACCCCCGAGGAGGTCGAGAGCCGCGTCATCACGCCGATCGAGATGGAGATGCTGGGCATCCCCGATCAGGCGAACCTGCGCTCGGTCGCCAAATATGCGATCGCCGACATCACGATCGATTTCAAGGACGGTACCGACATCTATTGGGCGCGCAGCCAGGTCGCGGAGCGGCTGTCGAATGTCGCGGGGGACCTGCCGGCGACGGTCGAGGGCGGGATGGCGCCGATCTCCACCCCGCTGTCCGACATGTATATGTTCACGCTCGAGGGGCCGCAGGATCTGACCGAAAAGCGGCGGGTGCTCGACTGGATCATCCGCCCGGCGCTGCGCACCGTTCCCGGCGTTGCCGATGTCAACGCGCTCGGCGGCTTTGCCGAAACCTTCGAGGTGCGCCCCGACAATGGCGCGCTCGCGGCGGCGGGGCTGAGCGTCGAGGATCTGCGCGCGGCGATCGAGGCGAGCAATCGCAACGACGGCGCCGGCCGGCTCAAGATCGGCGACGAAGCGCTGATCGTGCGCTCGGTCGGCGCGATCCGCACGCTCGACGATCTCGCCTCGGTCGTGGTGCGGTCGCAGGATGGCGGCATCGTGCGCGTCGGCGACGTCGCGGCGGTGCGCGCCGGGCATCTGACGCGCTATGGCGCGGTCACGAAGGACGGCAAGGGCGAGGCGGTCGAGGGACTGGTCATCGCGCTGCGCGGCGCCGACGCGTCGAAGGTCGTCGACGGGGTCAAGGCGCGGCTCGCGGAAATCCAGCCCAGCCTGCCGCGCGGGATGCGCGTCGATGTCTTCTACGACCGGTCCGACCTCATCGAACGCGCCGTCGGGACGGTCGAGAAGGCGCTGATCGAAGCGACGATCCTCGTCGTCATCCTGCTGCTGCTGTTTCTGGGCGATGCCCGCGCGTCGGTCATCGTCGCACTCGCGCTGCCGATGGCGGCGCTGCTGACCTTCATCTTCATGCGGGCGATCGGACTGACCGCCAATCTGATGAGCCTCGGCGGGCTTGCCATCGCGGTCGGCATATTGGTCGACGGCGCCGTGGTCGTCGTCGAAAATGTCGTCGAGCGCTTGTCCGATCCCAGGCATCGCCGGATGGGCAAGCTGCATGCGGTTTTCGTCGCGGCGTCCGAAGTCGCGATGCCGGTCGCCTCGGGGCTCCTTATCATCGCGCTCGTCTTCCTGCCGCTGCTCACGCTCGAGGGGCTGGAGGGCAAGCTGTTCGCGCCCGTCGCGCTGACCATCGTGCTCGCGCTGCTTTCGGCGCTGGTCCTGTCGCTGACGCTGGTGCCGGTGCTCGCCTATTTCATCCTGAAGCAGCAGGACGGCCACCGCGAACCGCGCCTGATGCGCTTCCTGGCGCCGCGTCACGCCCGGGCGCTCGACTGGGCCTTTGCCCACCGCCGGACCGTCGCCGGGATATCCGCGCTCGGCCTGCTGCTCGCCGGGGTCGCCTATACCGTGACCGGCAAGACCTTTCTGCCAACGATGGACGAGGGGTCGACGATCGTTCAGCTCACCAAGCTGCCGAGCATCAATATCGAACATAGCGCCGCGGGCGACATGAAGGTGCAACGCGCGATCCTCGAACAGGTGCCCGAAGTCACCAGCGTGATCGCGCGCGTCGGCAGCGACGAGCTCGGCCTCGATCCGATGAGCCCCAACGAGACCGACAGCTTTCTGAAGCTGAAGCCGCGGTCCGAATGGCGCCTTGCCGACAAGGACTGGCTCAACGACCGGATTCGCGCCGTGCTCGCCGATTTTCCGGGGATCGAGCCCAGCTTCACCCAGCCGATCGAAATGCGCGTTTCCGAAATGCTCACCGGTGCGCGCGGCGATCTGGCGATCAAATTATTCGGCCCCGACCTCAAGGAACTGGCCCGGCTAGCGGGTGCGATCCAGAGTCGGCTCGAAACGATCCGCGGGACGAGCGAGGCGATGACGGTTGCCAACGACAGCGTCGATTATCTGCAGATCGATATCGATCGCATGGCCGCAGGGCGGGCGGGAATGCCCGTCGACATGCTGCAGGACATGATGCGCGCCGATGTCGAGGGCGTCCGCGCCGGCACGATCGCCGAAGGCGCGCGCCGGATTCCCGTGGTTGTTCGCGGCGAAGGCGGCGACGGCATGGACGCGCAAAGCTACACCGACCGTCTCTATCGCACCCCCGCCGGCACCCTCCTTCGCACCAGCGATGTCGCGGCGATCGCACAGGTCGCGGGGCCGGTGAAGCTCGAACATGAAAATGGATCGCGCTTCGCGCTCGTGCAGGCCTTCGTCAGCGGCCGCGACCTTGTCGGCTATGTCGAGGAGGCAAAGGCGGACATCGGCAAGCATGTAAAGCTGCCGCCCGGCTATCGTATCGTCTGGGGCGGCCAGTTCGAGAATCAGCAGCGGGCGGCCGCGCGCCTGATGATCGTGCTGCCGATCGCGGTGCTGATGATCTTCGTCGTTCTGTATCTGACGCTACGCTCGCTGCGCGCGGCAGCGCTGATCCTCGTCAACATACCCTTTGCGGCGGTGGGGGGGATGATCGCGCTCGCGCTATCGGGCGAATATCTGTCGGTTCCCGCCTCGGTCGGCTTCATCGCGCTGCTCGGCATCGCAGTGCTCAACGGGCTCGTCATGGTCAGCTATTTCCGTCAGCTGCGCGAACGCGGCGTCCCGCTGCACCAGGCGGTGCGCGAGGGTGCCGCGCGGCGCCTGCGGCCCGTGCTGATGACCGCGAGCATCGCTGCCTTCGGCCTCGTCCCGCTGCTCTTCGCGTCGGGTCCGGGTTCGGAAATCCAGCGCCCGCTTGCCATCGTCGTTATCGGCGGGCTGGTGACGGCGACGCTGCTCACGCTCATCCTGCTGCCCATCCTGTACGAACGCTTCGGCGAAAGCGCTGCCGAGCGCGGCGCCGGCGATCAGGACCATCCCGCCGGAGCCTCTGCATGACCCGCCTTCTGTTCCTTGCCGCCAGTCTGGCCCTGACGCCGCCTGCCGCCGCCGAGCCGGGACTGTTGCCCGAAGCCGTGGTGCGCGAGGCGCTCGACGCCCACCCCTCGGTCATTGCGGCGAGGGCGCGTGTCGATGTCGCTGCGGCAGAGAAGCGTGCGCTCGAAGCTGGACCCTATGAGTTCAGCGTCACCGGCAGCTATGTCAGCCGCAGCATCGACCGCGAGGGGCGCTTCAACGAATATGACGCGATCCTGGCGCGTCCGGTTCGTCTGCCGGGTAAGGCGCGGCTCGACCGCAAGGCCGGCGCGCTGGGCGTCGAAGCCGCCACCAATCATTTCGAAGATGCCCGGCATCAGGCCGCGCTGTTGCTCAACGCCATGTGGTGGGACTGGGTCGGCGCCAGCGCCGAGGCGGTCGTCGATGCGCAGGGCGTCGAAAATTACGCGACGCTGGTCCGGATCGTGCGACGCCGGGTCGATCTGCGCGACGCGCCGCAGCTCGAGGCCGATCAGGCCGAAGCCGCGTTGGCGGAGGCGCGCCTGCTCGCGGCCCAATCGGCGGGGCGCGCCGATCTGGCACGGGCCCGGCTTGCCGCGCAATTTCCGGGCGTCGCCCTGCCCGTCGAGGCCCCGACGCTCGCCACCCCGACCTTCGATCCCGCCGGGGCGTCGCAGATGCGCGATCAAGTCATCGAACGCAGCCACGAAATCGCGGCCGCCGATGCCGAGGCGCGGCGCCTTGGCGCGCTCGCCGAACGCGGGCGGCAGGACCGGATTCCCGATCCCACCGTCGGCCTCCGGTTGTTCAGCGAACGCAGCGGCGCCGAACGCGGCGCGGGTCTGACCGTGACGATCCCGATCGGCGGCAATCACCGCGGCGCCATGGCGGCGCGCGCCGCGTCCGAGGCGCAGGCCGCGGCGGCGCAGCTCAACGCCGTCCGTTTCGATGTGCAGGAAATGGCCGACGGCGACCTCGCGCGCGCCGCTGCGGCCTATTCGGCGTGGCAGCGCGCCGATCAGGCGCGCGCGGCGCAGATGGCGGCGCTCGCCAAGCTTCGCCGCGGGCAGGATCTGGATGCGATCGATCTCGCCGACGTCCTGCTCGGCGAGCGCCAGACGCACGCGGCGTTCCGCGCCGAAACGATCGCCCGCACCGAAGCGCTGCGCGACATCACCCGGCTGCGCATCGACAGCCACAATCTGTGGATCAGCGAATAGGCCGGGCGTTCAATTGGCCGGTTTCGTCACGTCGATCTTTTCGATCCATTCGGGATAGAAGCTCGGTTCGCGCGCCGACCAGCCGGGCGCGGTAGCGGCGGCTTCGCTGATCGACTGGAGCAGCAGCTTGCGCTTGTCGGGGTGCAGGTGCGGCAGCGATGCCGCGGCGCAGAAGGCGCCGGGCAGCCACGGCCGCGCATGCGCGCCGAGCAGGCGTTCGTAGAGAAAGCGATAGGCGGCGAAGGTCGGCAGGCGGTCCTGCCCCAGATCGAAGGCCGATACCGCGACGAGCGGCGCCATGAAGCCTTCGAGTGCGTCGAGCCCGCTGTCCTCGGGAATATGGGTGCGAATGTCGCCCAGCCGCTGATAGACGCGGGCCTGGACGCGGATAGCGGTTTCTTCGACCATGTCGCGCGACCAGCGCGCGATCGCATCGTCACGCTCGAGCCCGATATCGAGCGAGCGGCGAATATAGCGCTGCGTCCCCGCAGCGAAGCCCGCAAATTCCTTGATTTCGGCGAGGGACAAATCGCCGGATGCCGGTCCCGAACGCGTCGCCATGGTCATGCTCCCGCTTGCGCACCCCGGGGAGCCGTCCCCCCGGAGGCTTGCATCGAACAGTCTGCCACCAAAATGGTTAGTGGCTGGTTAACCATGACGTCGGCGTGCGTTCAGCTTCGCTTGTGGGGCGTTGCGCCGCGCGGCGACCGGGCCTAATCAGCGTGTCATCAGACCATAAGACACGCAGGGACAACCATGTCGCACGCACCGCAGCCGGTCATTTCCGCCACCGGCCTCTTCACCCCCGCCGAACGCATCACCAACGAAGAACTTGTCGACAGTTTTAACCGGTATGTTGCGCTGCACAATAGGGAAAATGCCGCGGCGATCGCAGCGGGCGAGACAGACGAACTCGCTGAATCGAGCGTCGAATTCATCGAAAAAGCGAGCGGCATCGGGTCGCGCTACGTCGTCGACAAGGCGGGTATTCTGGACCCCGAGCATATGGCGCCGCGGCTTGCCGAGCGGACCAATGACGAGTTGTCGATCCTCGCCGAAATCGGCGTGGCGGCCGCAAAGGACGCGCTGGCGCGCGCCGGCCGCGATGCCGCCGACGTCGATGCGGTGCTGTGCGCGGCGTCGAACATGCAGCGCGCCTATCCTGCGATGGCGATCGAGATTCAGCAGGCGTTGGGCATCGACGGCTTTGCCTTCGACATGAATGTCGCCTGCTCCTCGGCAACCTTCGGCATCCAGACCGCGGCCGACTATATTCGTGCGGGGCACGCAAGGAGCGTGCTCGTCGTGAATCCCGAAATCTGTTCGGGCCACCTCAACTGGCGCGACCGCGACAGCCATTTCATCTTCGGCGACGTCGCCACCGCGATTCTGGTCGAGGACAAGACGATCGCGCCGGCGGGGCATTGGGACATTTTGGGTACCCGGCTGAAGACCGTCTTCTCCAACAATATCCGCAACAATTTCGGCTTCCTGAACCGCGCCCATGGCGCCATCGACCAGTCGGGTCCGAAGACCGACAAGCTGTTCGTCCAAGAGGGCCGCAAGGTATTCAAGGAAGTGGTGCCGATGGTCGCGGCGATGATCGTCGAGGAAATGGAGAAGCTTGGCCTGCAAGGCGAAGATATGCGGCGCCTGTGGCTGCATCAGGCGAATACCAACATGAACCGCCTGATCGCGCACAAGGTGCTGGGGCATGAGGCGAGCGCCGACGAAAGCCCGACGGTGCTCGACACCTATGGCAACACGTCGAGCGCGGGATCGATCATCGCCTATCACCTGAACCACGAAGATATGCAGGCGGGTGATACCGGGCTGATCTGTTCGTTCGGCGCCGGTTATTCGGCGGGTACGGTGTTCGTTCGCAAGACGTGACCGCCAAAATCGTCGCTTACGCGAAGGCGGGGGCGACGGAACCGCTTAAGGCACGAAGGTCGTGAACAGATAGATTGCGAACAGCATCAGGTGGATCGTGCCCTGCAGCACGGTCGTTCGCCCGTTCGCCAGCGTTTGCGACGCGACGATCAGCGACAGGAACAACAGCACCGTCGATTTGGCATCCAGGCCCAGGCTGATCGGCATGTCGGTGGCGATCGACAGGATCGCGACCGCCGGGATGGTCAGCCCGATCGTCGCCAGTGCCGATCCGAGCGCAAGGTTGAGGCTGGTTTGCAGCCGATCGGCCTTTGCCGCGCGTACTGCTGCCAGT
>ERZ781399.1316-NODE-1316-length-22525-cov-4.238763_pt1 | contig 22525 bp, 14 predicted proteins | sample MGYA00511014_ERZ781399 | MGnify/ENA primary metagenome ERZ781399 (study PRJEB29847, sample SAMN06458254) | wastewater metagenome | isolation source: Wastewater bioreactor | place: South Africa: Cape Town | study: EMG produced TPA metagenomics assembly of the...
CTCATCTAATTATACAGTTGTTCTCTTCATAGATCTTGGTATCAAAAGAAACGATTTATCATACCAATCAGTTCACTAACAACTCTACTTAGCGCAACAATGGTTCTCGTCTATTTCTTCGTACTTAAGCCTAACCCAGCAAGTTCACGTATGATTTTTCATAGTTATATAAGGTCGTTTCATATTGTTTCCTTCTAGCAACAAGTAATGTATGTAAAACCCCTTATTCACAGGAGTCACGCACACGTTATCCAACAGGCAAAAAACCGTCGTTCGTCGCACTCGGACATTTTAAAGACACAGTAAATGTTACACAACCGTATCTAGTAGTGACTAGCACAAGTGAAAACAATATCCACTTGCATTTCGGAAAAGGAAATGGAAAATTTCAGACTGGACTTACTTATTCAACAGGCTTTGGGCCGATGTTTCTAGTATCAGGTGATTTCAACAATGATAAAAAAGTAGATCTTGCAGTCGTTAACTCAGATAATGGTACTATTAGTGTTCTGCTTGGACATGGAGATCGTACATTTGGTATGCAAGTATCGTATCCAACAGGTGAAAATCCGTCCTGTATCATAACAGCCGACCTGAATAACGATGATAAACTTGATCTGGCTGTGACTAATTATAGAAATAATACAATTAGTGTGTTGCTTGGTAATGGCGATGGAACATTTCGATCTCAAATGATGTATCCAACAGATTACGAACCAAGTTTTTTGGTGTCAAGAGATTTCAATAATGACAGCAACTTGGACCTAGCCGTTGCCAATAGCGCTAACAACAGCGTAAGCATCTTATTGGGTAATGGCAAAGGAGAATTTCGACTTCATGCAACTTATTTAACTGGTAATTTGCCAGTATCTCTGACAGCAGCTGATTTCAACCAAGATAATCAACTAGATCTAGCTGTCGCAAATAAAGACGATAATAACGTACGTGTGCTACTTGGTAATGGTGATGGAACGTTTAAAACTCAAAAAACGTTTGCCACCGGTTCGAGTCCATCTTATGTGATATCGTACGACTTCAACAACGACACACAATTAGATCTAGTTTTGGCAAATTCAGACGATCATACTGTTAGTGTGCTTCTTGGTAACGGAGATGGAACGTTCGGAACACGTACAGATTATCAAGCTGGTAACATGTCGGCGCAATGTGTAATCTCAACTGATGTGAACAACGATGAACAATTGGATCTCGTTGTTACAAATTATGGTATTGAAGGCTTAGTAACGATATTACTTGGCAATGGAGATGGAACATTTCAAGCTGCAGTTTCATATTCGACAGGTTCTGGTCCAATGTCAGTGGTTGCGGATGATTTGAACAATGATTCTAAAGTGGATTTGGCAACGGCGAATTTTTATGATAACGATATTCGTGTTCTAATTGGTTATGGAGATGGGACATTTGAAACGGAAATGATATATCCAACTGGTAACTTGCCACAAGCTGTAATATCAGCTGATTTTAACAATGATAACAACACGAATTTAGTTGTTGCCAATAGTAAGAATAACACGCTGAGTGTGTTTCTTGGTAATATAGATGGAGTATTTCCAACAGAGAAGATCTTTCCAGCTGGACAATCGCCGATATTCGTGGCATCAGGTGATTTCAACAATGATAGTAAACTGGATCTTGCTGTGGTAAATGCTAACGTCAATACTATTAGTATCCTGTTGGGTGATGGGAATGGAAATTTTCAAAAGGAAATAGTACATCATGTAAATACAAATCCAGCTTGTGTAGTATCCGGTGATTTCAATAATGATAATAAACTCGATTTAGCTGTGGGTTATCATATTCAAAATGTTGTTAGTGTGTTTTTTGGTAATGGTGATGGGACATTTCAAAATCAGACGACGTACCGAACTGGCACTATACCACAATACATAATAGCTTCCGATATAAACAATGATCATCAATTAGATCTCATTGTCGCCAATCATCAGGACAGTAATATCAGTGTGTTGATTGGTAGAGGTGATGGATCGTTTGAGAACCAAACAACGTATTCATCGAATGAATCACCTGTTTCTATAGTATCCGGCGATTTTAACAACGATAATAAAGTAGATCTCGCGGTGGTGAACGATGAGACCGGCTCTATGAATGTGTTACTCGGCAATGGAGATGGAACATTTCAAAATAGGACGACATACTCGACTGGTATTTGGCCTGCATCGATTATATCAGGTGATTTCAATCATGACAGCAAACCTGATCTGGCGGTCGTCAACCACGGATCTAACGATATTTCTGTTTTCCTAAACATTTGTCCATAATTTACCATGAAAAAATCGAACAGAACATGTGAAAAATTATATTTTTAATAAAAACGAAATCTTATCATTTTATCGAATTTATTTCCCAATGACGACATCATAAAAATCCCATCATTTTCTCATGTGTCATGATTTCAACTATCGAAACGAAATTAAAGGTTATCATTTCTCTTTTATATATAAATGTCGAAACTCTATACATATACTATATTCTATTCTCTATCTCTCATCACGAACACAAACATGCAAAAATCTTTGTTTTTATTTATCAATATCGCTTTGTTTATTGAAGTCGCTTATACTTATCCAATTGCTAAACATAAAACAGAATATGTAACCGCAAACGACGCAATCAATTTTCTTACTCAATACGGTTATGATCCATGTAAAAGAACAACTAATTCAAATGCACCACGTTGTCAATCGACTCTTGAGTCAATGTTAAAATCCTTTCAAATTGCATATCATTTACCTGTAACCAAACAATTAGATACAGATACATTGAAATTAATGAATGCCCCACGATGCACTTTGCCCGATTATCCACTAGGCATCATGGATCGAACTAAACTTTGGTAGAGTCTTTTTATTCATTTTTTTAAATATTTTTATAATGATGTATAATTATATACGTACATTGTCATAGGTCACTGAATCGAACACTTCTATGGAAATTAGATCATGGTAATTCCTCGTATGATAGAACGATTATGCTTCAACAGATTCGAGAATCATTTAATGATTGGACTAAATATACGGATTTACGTTTTCGTGAAGTAATTGGTACTGAAACTGCAGATTTCAATTTAACTTTCGTATTTGGTGAACATGGTGACGGCGCTCCATTTGATGATACAAAGAGTGGACAACTCGGTCATGCGTTTTTCCCTTGGCAGAGAAACCGCGGAGAGATTCATTTTCATGCAACTGAAAACTGGACTGACAAGTGAGTTGTTGCGATGATTGAATCAATATTATTATTCGATTTATTCTTTGGAACAATTAAGATATGATCTTGATGGCTTCAATTTGAGATTAGTAGCTACACACGAAATTGGTCATAGTCTTGGACTTGAACATTCACATCAAAATGATTCAATTATGCATCCACTCTATCAGCTGATACAGCCAAGCAATATCTTGCCAATATATGTTAGTAAACGATTTTTCGATATCTTTGCCGATGAAACCTTCGGATATATTTTAGGATCAAAATGCAATTCAAAATTTATATGGCCCAAAAACGGTCACGGTCACAAACACAACTTCGAATTCTACAAAGGATTGTACTCTTCCTAATCTACCACAAGGAGACAAATATGAAGGTCAATATAAAGAGTGTATGAAACACGGACGTGGAACGTATACATTTGCTGATGGTCGTAAATATGTAGGCAGTTGGATTAAAGACAAGAAAAGTGGTCGAGGTACGTTTTCATGGCCGAGTGGTAATCAATATAAAGGAACATTCAAAAGTGACAAAAGACACAAACATGGAACATACACGTTTGCTGATCGTCGTCGATACGTAGGCCATTGGATTAAGGATAAGAAAAGTGGTCATGGTATATTTTCATGGCCAAACGGGAATAAATATGAAGGAGAATTCAAAAATGATGTGCGACATGGAAACGGAACATATACATTTGCTGATGGCCGCAAATATGTAGGTAATTGGGCGAACGACAAGAAAAATGGTCAAGGTATATTTTCATGGCCAAACGGTGACCAATACAAAGTAAAATATCAAGATGATAAACAAAGTGGCCTCGGTAAATACATATTTCCCGATGATGTTACACATAAAGACGATTGGAAAAATTATAGACCAACTGGCAATATACTCGGAGATCCATTTCAAGACGATTTGATTAGATGGACTGGTAACCGATATGGTGAACAGTCCACAGGTACATTTATTAGTGAAGATGTAGACACCGATCCAATCGTAGATGAAGAAGATGCTCAAGAAAGATGTCCTAAAATTTGTCGTCAATATGAAATGAAATGGCATGGACGTTGGTTTAATAAAATCAGGGATATTCTGTCAACCTGTACATGCAAAGTCTCATAGTAGAAGACTGTTAACACGCATAATGTTTTGATTTATAAGAATAAAAATATCAAAAAAGATTTCAAATTGAATATATGTTTTTTCTTTCTCTTTTTTTTCTGATAAGAAGAATAGATGAGAACAGCTTTTTTCTTTTAAATAAAATCTTATCTCATGAAATATATATAAAGTTCGCAGTGTTTTTTTTTATCTGTTTTAATATTCATTTTGGTTTCGGAGTTGTTATCATTTAACAATGAATACTTTGCTCTTTCTAACCACCTTGCTACTAGTGTCGTCGGGTGCGACGGCTTTCAATGTTTTGGGCTATGCAAATGTTCAATATTCGATTCTTTATAACGAATATCTTAATCAAAACTTCAGTTCATATCCTTTTCTAGGATATCCATTACAATCCGAATGGATCAATTTAAATCCTCTTCATAGTTTTACGAATGGTTTCTTTTCGGGAATATTCTGGAATATTTTTGAAAACAATGCAACATACAAACTTCTACAAACGGCCACTAATTTAATGTTACCATTAGCACCTGTTGCCTTTGTTACTGGTTCACATGACATTGGATTTGTCATTATGTCGAGTTTCGGTCATGCCTATCGTTTACTTCACAAACCAGAATATTTAGAAATCATTGTTAATACTGCAATAACATTATCAGAACGTTACTCGCCTATTGTTCGATGTACACGATCGTGGGATAGTAAAGAAGGTTTCCTCGTTATCATTGATAATATGATGAACTTAGAAGTCTTATTCGAAGCTGCTAATCAAACTAACAATCAAACATTGTATAATATGGCATGGCAACATACTAATCGAACGATGTACGAACATTTTCGAGCTGATAATAGTACCTTTCATGTAATCGAATATAATGAAACGGATGGAAGTGTCATTCGAAAGTATACTGCTCAAGGTTATGCCGATTGGTCTACATGGTCTCGTGGACAAGCATGGTCAGTCCATGGCTTTACTACTGCTTATCGATACACCAAATATCAACCCTTTTTAGACAAAGCTATTGGTGCTGCTAATTACTTTCTTTCACGTCTTACAAGTGCTACTGATTTAGTTCCCTATTGGGATTTTGATGCACCAGGCAATTCGACTATTCCCTATCAACCTCGAGATACATCAGCTGCTGCTATTTTTACTAGTGGTCTTGTTGAATTATCACAATATGTCAGTGATGCTACTCTGAAAGATAAATTTCTTTCAAGTGCTAAAGCAATCATCGATCAATTGACGACACCATCTTACTTAATCTTAGGTAACAAAGATTATATCTTACGTGCTGTCATGGCCAACGGTACTCAAGGTCCTTATCCAAGTGCTCATTATGATGTTGCAACAGTTTTTGGTGATTATTATTTAACTGAAGCTGTCTTACGTTTGAGTAAACTTGGATACAACTTTTAAACAGATGATGATGAAGCTACAATTTTTTTTTCCTATTACATAATAAAGATTCATGTTCCTTATATGTGAAATATCTTTTATATTATTTTAAAAAAAAAACACATAGAATTCACGAAAACCAATCAATGTCATCATCACCATCACCCTCTTCTGCATCAAAAAGGGTTCGAGTAGCATCTTCATTCATATTGCCATCTCCATCGATACTAGAACAATTTGTAATTGCATAGTTTAGACGTTCACACATAATTTCAGCTGTTGTATAGTTTGGCAAATCAATCGTGAAAAAACAAGTATGAGCTCTTGGAAGTATTTGATCAAGATCAGCTCCATAACCGTCTAATCGACTAATGGTAAATCGTGTTTGAAAATCATTATCACTGGTTGGTAACGTACTTCGACCCCAAACAAAAAGTAAAAATAACTTTCTCTGCTCATCAGTAAACATCTCACTCATCACTCTCCAAAATCGTTCAATTACTTGTGATTCTTCAGTATAATCACCTCCATAGCTTGTGTTTCGTTTTAAAAGTTCAATATCGATTTGTCCTTTACCACAAACTGCTTCCTCAAGTTCGTTATATGTAAATAAACTTAAATAATACGATGGAACAACACTAAATAGACCTTGTTGCATCAATTCAATTTGTCGATTAAATTCATTCAATCGATATGTTCGATAAGCCGAGCAATATTTTTTAAAATTTTGAGCTGTAATCGGAATTTGTGAACCGCCTGGAATCAATTCGAATGTTTCACCAGATGAACTTGCAACATCGAAATGTAAATCACTCATAATACTGCTAAAAATCGATTCAAAATCATCATTTACACCACCACTTGATTCAACTTGTTCAATTTGTTTTTCCATTTCATTAATCATTCGAAAACTTTGCATATCGATCGATTCAATATCTTCTACTGTTATCGTTTCATTGAGTAATTTCTTCCAGACTAATGGTGCAAATTTCAATTCTAAATAATGTTTCTTTCTCACAGCCATGCCTAATAATTGTCCAACAAAACGATATTGTTGTTGAATTTTCTTTTCAATTGTTTTCTCCGGTGAATAAACATTCGGCATCCAACAATCACGATTCAAACCATTATTCATTCGACCATTTGGACAAAGAATAAATAGAGACAAACGTGTCGAACATAGATCCGAACAGATTCGAGTGATTGAATCACGATAGGGTCCGCCTTGATCTGTACTATGCATACCAACAAATTGTGAATGCCATAATTGATCATTGCCTTGTCGAAAGATTCGATGAGCATTTGAATGTAACTGATGAAATGCTTGATAAAACCACGTGTTTTCACTATTATCATTGGCTTCAACACTTGCTTTTACTGTATCGAAATTTACTGTTGTCCATTCACTTGCATAACTTGCTTCTGTTTTGTCAAGAGATAGACTGAAAAAGAAAGATTTTATCGTTGATAAAATACAATATTTCATTGTTCGAATTCGATCTGTCAAATAACTTTGTTCAGGTGATAAAGTCAAATCAATAATTGAAAGACTCGATTGAAGAAAGATATTAAATAAATAAATAAATTTTGTACGCAATTGAATACAATCAGCTGGAATCAATGAAAGAGCAACATAATTCTTGTAAAATGTTGGATTTGGTTCTGATTCATTTGGAAGATTAGCAATCAATTCAGCCATTGAATCAATCAATGATCGATTTGTATTAATATAACGAATTAATTCTTTATCAATATTACTATTAAAATATCGATTTGATTTATGGAAATCTTCTTGTTTCAAATCGTATTCTTGTTCAGTTAATTCATTACTTCTTCGAAGAAGTGCTTCTGGAAATTCTTTCTCTTTTGTTAGATCAAGCCAAGCATCGATAACTTCCATCAGAAGAAATAAATCTTGAATTTTACCAGGAAGTTTCGATTGAACATCAACTAAATCTATTCGATTTTTCTTCATTAAAATAAAGATAAGATCAGCAACAGTTGTTTCAAATTTCCTTCGTGATATTTCATTTACTCCTAATGATTCCGATGAAAGTTGAATTAAAAATTGAAACAAGAATTCTTCAATTTGATGATTTAATATATTTTTTTCACTGATTCGACTTAAACTATAAACACAAACGTTAGAGAAAAAAAACATCCTTATAAACAAATAAATGAAAAACCTACTTGGTAAATAATCGTAAAATTTCAATTTTCACTGAATGAAATGGAATGAGAATAAATAGATCAAAGAGTAAATTGATCAATGTTGAAGGAAATAGAAGATCGATCAATTGACTTTCTTCATTCAATAGTTTGACAAAACAATTCACAATTTTCAAGATAAAATTTGCATTGTTCTCATTGATTTGTGATGGTTGAATGAAGAATTGAATCGATTGAGTCATGAGTTCAGTTCGAAGATAATTGAATAGTGATCTTTCATTTCGATCAGCGGTTAATTCACGTTTTAGAATAGATTCAATCAATAAATCAATTGGATTCATAGTTTGACTTTGAGAGAGCAATCGAATCACTGAATAATCATTGAATTTTTCTATTGGAAACAAAGATTTCTCTTCATTCGACCAAATCGTTAACATTTTTAGTATCGTCGAACGAGCATAAACACAAATTAATCCTGATTCACATGCATATTTCACTTCAACGAATTGTTTATCAGTGAGATTGGGAGGAGAATATTTAACTGATTTGAAGTTCTTCTTTGCTGATGAATGGGAAATGTCGTACAATTGATAGATGGTATCTTCATCATCAGTTTCAGTTTTTGATGATCCTTGACGAAACCAATCGGTGAGCTGTTGAGGAACATCAAAATCTTGAACAGATTGAGTAAACCAATTTTCGTGCAGCTCTATTTTCAAAGACGAAACATCCGAAGAAGAATTTAAATATGGACAAATATGTTGAACAAATTCTAAGATGTGTTCATAAGTATCGAATTTTGATGATATAATCAACTTTTGTAGATCGATTTGTTTCATTGAAAGATTTAATTTGGAAAATATTTTGTAATATCTCATTTGGTCATTTTCATTATCAATTTTTTTGAATATTTCCGTTTGTTCATGTAATATTCTCGGTACATCTTTCCACGGATATTCTTTCAATACTTTTTCAATCCAATATTTCTTATGACCCATTGCAATTAGACTTGGCCCAACAATTTCAAATGATGGTGATATAATTCCAGGTGCATTCGATTCATCAAGTGTCACTGATCGATTGAGATACGTAATCGATTTTAATGAAATACGAACTGTATCTTCATTCGTCGTATTTGTTCGAAGATTATTTTCTTTGAATAAAAATAAATGATCTGATTCAATTCGATACTGATTATCGTTGTTGATCAATTCAATTTCTAATCTACTGCTCAAATAAAGTCGTAAATTGTGTTCATCAACTGTAACAAATAAACGAATAATTTCATTTCGATTTATATTTAATGAACCATGACAATTATCAAAACAAATTTGACCTTCATCATTTAAATAAATATCATAATTCGAATTCAATGTTATCAAAGTAATAACTTCATTTGCTTTTGGATAGTGTGGAATAGAGAATTCCAAAATGAATGAATAAGTTGTCCAATCTTCATTGGATTTATTCAAAACAAGATAGGTTTCATTACCAACTAATTGAACCATGTATGGATTTTTAAAGTATTGAGATTCGTCTTCAATGTCTACTTCTTCTTTTTTCCTTTGCCAACTTTCTTCTAAAAACGACTCATTGAATGGTAATAAGGATTCATCGATAAATTCCTGTTGATTGTGTTCAAACGAGATTTGATTAACTCGTTTTCGATATTGTTTTAATTGTTGAAATTCATTTGCAATATAAAATAAACCATAAGTTAACAGACGAGAAATTTGATTTTCTGAAAGAGCATAATTCCAAATAGCTACGTTTTTCATACGTATATGAAGATCAGGTAAGAGATAAAGTTGTGACAGATCAATTGATTCTTTAACATCGAAAATTTCAGATTCATCGTTTGTATAGACTTTAAGTTGTCGTTTTTGACAATGAAAAATAATAATACAGGATTGTTTTTGATCGGTTACTTTCCATGAGATCTTTGTTGAATTAAATTTCAACAATGAAAATTCCGATTGTTCATCAGACGAAAGAATTTCATAATCAAAACTGATTGTAACCGAAGAATTTGCTTGTGTATTAATTGCTAATGGAAAACCTTGACTTTTATCAGGTAGAACAAGATGTTGATCATCAATATTGAATATCATTGGTAAATGTTTATTGTTAACAAAATCTTGAAGTAAATTTAATTTTGAATTCTTTCGTTTCGTAAGCAGATAATCATCTTCATTGTCTCCAATTAAATACGCATGTGATGGATGATCGACAATGGAATTTTCTGTTTCAATACATTTTGGTAAGAGTAATGGTTTGTAACCGTCAGGTAACGGACATTTTTGCATATCTTCAGGACTAACAATCAGTTCAAATGATTTAACTGGATCACCTGTCCATTGTATTGTTACACTAGGAAAGAATGACGTTGCAGGACCATTCGGCAGCAAGTCACATGTAATTAATGATGATAGTACTGGTTTATTATGTTCGAAAGCTGTACCTAAGAATTTACCATTTAACCAATATTTAATATTTGTTTTTCCTCCATTAATTTCAATTCCACAACCACAAACATCATTCTCTTTCCAACGAATATCATCAAATGCACCGTAAAAACCTTGTTCATAAAAGAGAACATCTCGTGAACCATCGTATGACCATGAATATCGATCATCACCAACACCAGAACCACCCGATGGTGCAAAACCATTCGTTGCCCAACCAATTTGAACGACACCAGCAAGTGGCAATCGAACACAATAATACCATTTACCTTCAGTTAACTGTAAATTATCAACAATAAAAGTTGGAAATGCTACATCAGTTGTCGTATAATTGGGTGCAACACGTCCATGATAACGATGATTAACTCCACATTCTTCAATAACTTCTGCTTTCACACAATTTCTCGGTAAAGGAACAATACAGATATCTTCACGCCCAAGCCGACCTTTCTTGAAATTTTCTCTTTCACTGGATGACATATAGGGTTTCCAACCTTGAACTGGAATTGATAGTGCCTTGAGAATCGATTCATCTGAAATCGTTGCTTTCCATTCATTGGTTTTCTCTTCGACTTTTTCTTCATCAATTTCACATTGATTTAAACTTAGATAATATTGTTCCAAATGGTCTCGATTAAATACTCGCAAATCTTTCAATGTTTTGCAACTTTGTTCTTCGATTTCCATTCGAGATAATTTTGCTACCGTATTTGCATATGTTTTATTCATAAACTTTTCGATTATTTTCGAATTATTCAATAAACAACTAAATATTTTCATTATTCGACGTTTCAATTCAAGTACGATCAATGATGAACTTTCTATCGAAATAAATTCACCAAATAAATCAATAATCGATTCGTCCACATTCAATGGAAAAATTTCACTTTGTAATTCTAATTTATCGATTGATACTGATGTTTGTTCTTTGTTATCGAATAATTCAACTAAATATGTTTCTTCTTGTTTTTTAATTTCAATAATGATACCTAATGAATGATCATTTGAACTTTTCAGTTGAACAATCGAACCTAATCGATATGGTTCAATATAACCACCAAGAATATTCAACGATGCAAATAATATTTTCTCAATTGTCGATACTGATGAATTCAAATGACTTTTAATTGAATTATAGATTAAATCAGTTGCAATCGATTGCCAAGCAGATGGAATCGATATAATTGTTCGATAGAAATCGATTAATTCTGAAACGATTGTAGTCGATGTACTTTTGTCACCAATTGAATTTAAAATTTCATTAAGAAATAATTCCATATCACTCTTAGTTTTTCCATCAGAACTATCCACAAGAACAGGAACAATATATCTCAATAATCGAATCACAAATATTCGAGTCATAATCGATAGATTCTTCCGATAGATCTTGAGTAATTCTTCGAAATAATCATTTGTTGCACAAATTGAAATAACATTTCGATGAAAATACATCAGTCGAAGAAGAAAAACAAAATATTCTTTGTTTTTGATTTCACTCAGATTTTCCGGCTCATCCATATCATCTGATTCGACTTCAATGAATTTCTTCAATTCATTGAATATCAACTTTGATTCAGTTTGAAACACAGTTCGATCATTATCAGCATATTCACATAATTTCAATGAATATAATTCAAGCCAATTCAATCTTAATTCATTTGATTCGCAATGTTCACAGATATTTTGAAGTAATTCATTTTGAGAAATATGAAGAATATCCAAGTATTGATAGGACTGATTCAAAAGTGAAAACAGATTTCGATTGATTTCCGAAGATTTTGATACTGATGGAATTAAAAATTTAATAATAGAATAATAATTTTCACTAATTTGTTTTTTAATTTGATAGTTCGAACTTTGAATATATTCAAAATACGACCAGTCAACATCTTCTTTTCGTAAATATGGTAAAATAATTTCAATTCGATCTAATTTTTCGATAAATACTTTCATCAATTGATAAGCCATCAATCGAATTAAACTTCGTTGATATTGTTTTGTTAAACAAATTTTTAATTCATCAAGTTCAGTTTGTTTTTCATTATAATCATTTGATTTATAAAAATCCAAGTAAACAAAATTATCAATCGAACGATTTAATAAACTTTCAACATCGTTCTTCTCTTTTCTTTCCAAGAAGAATTTCTTAAATCTTATACAAGCTTGAAATAGATTTTGTAATAATTTCAGAACTGTTCTTGCTTTCGACCAACCAGAATGTTGACGTCGAAAACGAGTAACTTCTTTCTCAGGAACTTTTACCGATTCAATAGCAGGATTTTCCATTGGAATCGAATCATTTTCATTAATTGATAACAGGAGAAATAATGTTCGACTTTGAATTTGTTTTAATAATTCATCACAATCTCCATCTTGACCTTTGATTGTTGAAAATAAATTTTGAACTCGACTCGCATGATTATAAAGTGATAATAAATGATCAATTGGTTTCATCTCATCACTTCGATTCAATTCCTCACGAGCTAAATTCATTCGACGATAAAATTTCAAATAAACAGCAAACAAACAAGCAATTGCACTATTCACTTGTTCTTCAATCGATTTTTGAATAAATCGTTGTTTCGCTTTATTAACAGATCTCAACTTCGACAGTAGCTTGGCACCTGAATCTGTTTGATTGAAAATTGAGAAAAGAAATGTCTTGTCATCGTTGAATTCATCTTCGAATTTCAATTCGACTGATTTAGCAAGATTTGTTTGAAATAATTCATCGGTTTTATCAAGAATATAACCACCAGTGAAGATTGTTTGTTTATTCAATTGATTTGAATGTTTGAGTTCAAGTGAATCAGGTGACGATCCAATAATTAATAATTGACTTATTCGACCAATTAAACACAAGAGAAAATCTGATTTAAAGTTGGAAAAATAAAAATCAATTAATAGCGGTAAAATCGAAAGAAATATTGATTGAATAGCATCATAAAGAAAGACATTAGTATCGGTTAGCAATGCAATGCCGATGAAGATCGATTGAAGTTGATCAGTCATCACAGATTTGCTTTGAAAATGTTTTTGCAAAAGATACGTAAGATATCGTGCAATAAGATGTGATAAATTTTGATCGACTGTCTTTTTTTCACATTGATCGATTAAAATCGAGAGAAGATGAAATTGAAATAAGGATAAAATTGAATCAATTGATGAATTCGACTTGGAAAATGAAATATCAATTAAAGCATACAATCCGGTCAGTTGATGTGTATCGTGACGTAATGATTCGATCCAGCTAGTTAAAAATTCGTTTTTATTCAATTCGATGAATAATTCTTTTAGAAGAATTGTATTTTGAGTTTTTTGTATAAATTCTAATTTTTTATCAAATGATAATTCTTGAAAATTGAGGATATTAATGAGAATTTTTGATGATTCACGAATGATTTTTTCAGCAAATGGTTTCGAAATCATATTTGTGAAAAATGCAGACCATGTTTGAAGTTGAACTTCACTGAAAAGAGTTAATTTAATCGTTGAAGTAAGTTGTAAATGAACACGAAATAATCGAAGACAAATTGATAAAACATGAGCCAGCGGTGGATTTGTAGTTGACGATGTCAATTGTTTGATTAGATCAAATAGAGTTTCGAATGTTTGTAAGTGAACTTCTAATGCAATCGAATCTGACGCTTCAGAATTAAGTTTAATTTCTATGTCGAGATAGGAGAAAATAATCGAAGAAATCAATTGTCCAGTGAAACTGTTTTGAGTTAGATCGGTTGTTGGAAAGATTTGACGAGTTTTCAAATAATCAAATGAAGTTGATTGAAAATCTTGATTGTTTTCCACATATTTTGATATATGATTGTTCATTTTTCGACAAAGATCTTGCAGATGAAATTCATTGGTTGTATTAAAAATAAGATTTTTTAATAAATTTAAAATCTCTTTGAATGAACCTTTAGCAAGAGCAAAATGTAAAAGAATTTCAATTGTTTGTGTTGTATAAAGTGAATTTGTCGATAGTTGAATGATGTAGTTTGTCAATGGTTCGATCGATTTGAATAACATTTGATTGGTTGACGAAAGAGATCGTACTGGTAATTGTTGAGTTAATTGTCGAGTTAGTAAAAGAATTTGTTCGATAATTGTTGGATCATTTTTTTCTGCTGATTTAATAAGAATCAATAGAATGGAAATCAATGATTGAATAGCAAAAAATGATAGTTGATCTTGATCTTGAGGTTGTTCAAATATAGAAAGAAGCGATTTATCATTTGCTGCCAATTTTGCTTTGATTGTTGTTTCGAGTTGAGATAAAAATTTGAGACGAGCTGTTTGTTCTTCTTTAGTTTTCTCCATTTGTTCTTTGATATTTGCCATGGTATTCGCAAGGAATGTATCAGTAAATTCATTATTGAGCTGATTCCACGAAGACGATTGTGTCGAAGAAAATAAATATATTCGTAGATTTTGAATAAAATCATTTTTGAATTCAATTATTTGCTTGTCATTGAATAGATTCGTTGGAGATAAATAAATTAAATCTTTATCCGTATGTGTATCTTTATTTGGAATATCGAAATCAGTCGATTTTGATTCAAATTCTGAAATATTTTGTCCCATTAAGTTTGCAAAGATGCTTTCGTTTAACAAGTAAAAAATGCGCAAATGTAACCAAAGAGGAGGACAAAACGTGTGTACAACGTCGTATTTTTTTTGCCTGTTCTGTGTTATTCTTTTAGCTATTAGTAATATTTTCTCTTTTCTTTTTTTTTCTTTCGTTGTGTCATGTTTTAGGATGTCGATATACACGTATACAATAAAGAAAAAGAGACGACGCTATCTACACATGTGGGAAGCTGTACAGAACAGTATTTCTTTAGTTAATTATGTAGATATATCAAAATATGACGAAAAAAAAAGAAATAAAGAACAAATCAAAGCAATCGTTTTGATTTTTATCAAACAAAATGAGTCGTGAAAAAAAACATGCATGTAATATGCAAACTGCTCTAATCTAATGCCAGATTGATAAGCATAGCACGCAGACAATCGATGGCAACGTAGGAGCGATTACTGTAGTGTCTTTTAAAGACAGATCAGATTATTTTTTTATTCTTTGTACTTTGTGACTGCCGAAAATCACTTTTAATATGTTTAGTTGGCTCGAACGCACTATTGATTTAGCACGTTGGACAACAGCTTGGAATTGTGTTACTGATCTATATACATTTCCAATCGATACGAATTCTTTGGCTAGTTTACCTTTACCGGTATTTCATCGTCAAAATAATCAAGAAAGTAATAAACATGGACTTTGTAATGTAAATTTATTTGTAAAAATTGAAGGAGAAAAAAAAGCGAAATAAATCAATAATTAAAAAATCATTTCTTGCATGTGATACTAATTGAATCACCTTGAAACTCAAATGAATCGGGTAGTGAAAAGGTTATATTTGTGTTTGATAACCATGTCGAACATCCTTGGCCGTATCCGCCGACTCGATCGATTGAAAGTGAAATAGTACTATTGAGACGTGTCGGATGAGAGACTGTCATTGTAAAATTACTTTCAGTCTCACTAAATAGATAAATACCGGCACTATTCAATTGTACAGTAAGTTGAAATGAAGAACTATTGCACGAGAATATTGTACTAACATTTTCCCATAGTACGAATGAAGCACGTCGAAGACTAGGCCACATAACACCATGAAATTGTTCATTCGTTGAAATACAAGCGAATATTTGTTCGTCTTCATATTGATGAATGATTTTAGGCACCATTTCAAGTGAAATATTCGGCACGATTATATATGCATAATCTAATGTGTACGGTCCTTTACCATGATCGATCCATATAGTTAAAAGACGTTCACTAACAGCGAAATCAAATGGTCCAATAGTTTTGTAATTTCCTGTTTTATTACCTAGACTAACACCTAATTCAGAATAGAGTCCTTGTTTTTGTAGTAAATAACTAATATTCGTTTCACCGATATGAATCCATTGAACATTGGAATTCGATTGTGAATGATAAGGAAACGAATAATTTCCATCGGAAAATGTAATCACACTGGAATTAAAAAAGCCAATTGAAATATCTCCTTTCGCCAATATTCGACTAGTCAAAGTTGTCCACGCTGTTGTCGATGTTGTCAATGTTAGATTTGTTGCCAAAGCAATAATTGCATCATCATAGAAATGCCAAGATCTTTGTGCAGTTAGATTATGTGTTGCTGTATCCATCACAGTTAATCCATAATGAGTATCACTAACACCTCCAACAAAACTGGCATTTTTCCAAGGAAATTTTCCTGAAACACAAGGTTCCAATTCGATATCATGTTCGACAGTTATTCCATTAATAGCTTGCCAATCGAGTAGAGGAAAAATATAACTATAATCATTGGTATTTGTTGTAAAGAGATTAAGAGTTCCTTGACCGATATGTTCAGCCTTTTGATTTTCACCGTTGATACATTCGGTTGGTAGAGTTCGTGGAGATTGTAATTTAATACCAGCACTCCAATTTCCACGTCGATGTATTTGATAATCCGAAGTAAAAAAATGTTTATTACCAATGAGTTTGGTTGCATTCGATTGGCCATCTAAACGATCAGCAAAATCGTTTAATTGAATTCGAATTGAATCATTTGTAAGAAATTGTGCAAGGAATCTCATTGAACTTCGATTAAAACCACATGAAAAATGTGGATGAGGCGTTGACAAACCTCGGCCAACAACATGCCAATCCCATTCATATCCAACTATTGACCATGCATCACCTTCAGTTAAAAACTTAGCAAATAATTCCAATTGTTCCATTTTAGGTGCATATTGTGTTTGATAACTGCATAGAAAAATAGAAAATATATCATTTACCCAAGCTTCACCATAGCTTCCCGATTGTACTTGTGGTCCATGAAAATAATACGACCAATCCGATTGAATGCCTTCTTCAGATAAGGATTTAATTGTTATATCTTTCCAAATACGTGCAAAACCTTGTTCGATACCGGTGATATTATTCGTGGCTAATGATCGAAACAATTGTACTTTTAACATCCAAACAAGATTGGCTCCAACAGCTTGTCCTTCTCCGTTCCACCAAGTAGCACGAAATGATATTTGTTTGATTTTTTCAATTTCAAAACTCGTCACATTATTACGTAACATTAATAGTTGACTAGTTACTTGAAGAGGTACACCTATTTGATTGAAAAACCAATTCGGATTACGCCAATCATTGACTAGCCAAACATTCAGAGCACAATGTGTTGCTGTTCGTAATTTTTCATGTTTGGAAACAGTCGAGCCTGGTACTGTCAAAGCTTGAGCCATGATTGTTATTCGAAATAAATGTTCTTCTGTTTTCCAAACAACAACACTCTTATCCGTATAATCAATATCCGTCCAATAACAGGAACTATTTAAATTTTCAGCAAATAGAACAGCATTTTTTATTACATTCGGAATTGTTTTATTCTCAGGCCAAATCATCGATTGTAATATACGTTGACGTACAATATCAATGTCATCATTGACTTTCGATGATGAGAACGTGAATAAACAGACTACGAATAATATTCTACACCACATATGAATTTACATTTGTTTGATGATATACACGTATCGCATCTTAATGCGTTCTTAGCTGTGGCTTATCAGTTTGTTTTTATCAACCTATAACGGTCACAAGCGTTTTTACTAGGTGAAATATATGTTTTACTTTTCTATTTCTGCATCAATGACGATAGAAAAACGGTTTACTATTGCAAACACTGTAGTTGACGTTTACTTAACAGACGAATATCATATATTTATGTTCAGAGAAGACGACAGAACGCAAGCGAGATAAATATACTATTCTTTTTTTCGTGTTCGTACAAAACGAAAAAATTTGTCGGGATTAAAGGCGTTAACGTCTGAATATATGTATTCAATGGAAGTTACGTTAGAATCGAAAAAGGAAGATTCACTTGATCATTTCCGAGAAATCTTTCGTATTCGAGAACGATTCTATACTCGATTGTAAATTGAAGACATTTTTTTAATATTTTCTAAAAATGCCTATACTTTTATAGAACATTAGTGAGCAATGTCATGTCATTTATAGCTGTACTAAGTATTATTCTTATGATCATTGCAAATGAACTAACATTCAATCAATATCGTAATCAACAAACAAAAGCTAGCTGGTCGATTGAATTAATTATTACTATGTTAACATTTATTCTAATTATTTTCATTATTTACTATCATTATTTAATGATGATATGTTATGCTTATAAAAATCGATTGCATCATTGGTCTATCGAATTAACATTACGAAACATTCTCTGGATTATGCTTGAAATTTTGATTTGTTCAATTCATCCATTTCCTCGAGCATTTCCAAAGGAAACGAATTCAGCACCCTCAACTTCAGTCGAACCCTATCCTCTGTCGTATGTTTCCGTTGATGTTGCACTTAGTCTACCTAGTTAGTAATTCGATTCAAAGAAGAAAAAAAATTAACAAGATCTTTGTTTTCCTTAATAGTGTTTCTTCGTCTTTATCTGCTCGGACGTACAATAATGCTTTATTCGCCTGCATTTCGTAATGTTGTATTACGATCATTTGGATACATGAATCATGTTTCAATAAATATATCTTTTCTTCTTAAATCCTATCTTGAACAATGGCCAACACGATGTTTAGCCACATTTCTTATTCTATTTTTTTTTATTGGAAGTTGGTCTCTACGTGCTTGCAATTATCGACCAGATAATGAACATATATCAATGCCTGATGCAATGTGGTTATTTATTATAACAGCTACAACTGTTGGTAGGATCTTATGTTTGAGAAAAATATCTTCTTTTCCTTCAATATCTAGGCTACGGAGATCTATATCCATCGACATATTGTGGACGAGGTTAGACATTTTGGATCTATCATTTTTACTATTTAAAAAATATCTTTTTTTCTCCATCTTTTACAGCTGTAGCTGCAATTGTTGTATTGATCGGTCTTCTACAAGCAGCTCTCTTAATTGCAATTTTGTCGAATAAACTTCTTCTTAGTCGAGAACAAAAATACGTTCATACATTTCTATTAAATAATCGTTTACGTCACGAATATAAACATCAAGCAGCAAATATAATTAAATTTGCTATTAAACTTTGGTATCTCAAACAAAATCCTCAAAATAACCTTTTACCATTCGTCTATTTTCATCTCGAACAAAAATTATTTCGAGCAATTAAAGCTTTTCAATTAATTAAACGAAAACAAGCAAATTTAGTTGGTTGTTGTACCGATCTAAATGATATAATGACGGCACAACAGGATACATCTCGGAATAGTGAACAAACCAATCATCAAATTGAAATTATTCAAGCTGATATTAAACAAATTCAAAAATATTTAGTGGATTTAAATCGAACTATAGTTCTATTACAAAGAACATTTCATCAGCATTCTATTCAATAACTTCATAGTCGCATTTTTGTTTAACTCAACCCTCAATCTGAAACAGAAGATGCTGAATTTTTATAAGTTGAAATACTGACAATGGAGTTAGAAAAGGCAAGCTATATAAGAATTTTTATCTAATAAATAAGAGTAACTATGTCGATCAATAAAGCCAGTTAATTTAATCGTATATATTGAGCATGATGAGGAAATGCTTTAAGCGAATGAAATGTTAACGATTGTTGTGTTTGAAAATTAGGATTGAATCGTTGATCGTATTCAAAGTTCGTTAAATCACTGTTCAATTTAAACGCATGTACAGTTCGTGTGCCTGCAAATTGTGCTAAGCCAAATTTAAGAAAATAATTGACCACAACAAATCGATTTTCTTGAGGATCATGTTGACAAACATGAGTACCAACAATATTATTATTACTAGCACAATATTCAGCAAACGTTGTCGTTTGATTTGAATCAGGAACTTGAAATTTCAGTTGACTTAATGAACTATCTGTACAAAAATCGAACACACGAAGAATAACTGGTTTTTCTGGTTGAGTAGTATTCAATAAAATAACATAACGCATTTGAATTGTCATTATTGCACGTTTACCATCGGGTAAAAATGATAATATACCAGCGCTAATTATTTTACTATGATTATTCACTTGTGAAATATCTATAACTGCTACAGGTTCGGACATACCAGGTCCTATTAAATGAATTTTGTTATCATTAGTTCCACATGCATATGAACGTCCTAAATTGTCATTTGGAATGGCTTTTAATTCCATAAATCCAATGCCTGTGCCAACACCTGTCGATTGTCCAACACCGGTTGGCATTTGAAATGTAAAAGTACGTTCTAATGCTCCATTGGGCAGAAAATGTCGTGTTGAATCTCGAAAGACAATGCCTGATATCGAATTACCCGTAAGAGTAAGAGGATTAATATAATCTCCTGTGAAGACAGAACCATTATTCAAACGAGTAAATCCATGTGGATTGAAATTTTCCAATGTTGAAGCATTTTGTAAGAATGATCTTGCAAGACGTGCATCGGCATCAATATATCCTATATCACCTGGACTAACAGCATTTTCATTACACATCATGGTCACAAGAAATTTTCCTTCGCCTATTGGTAAAAATTCGTCAACACATCCGCCAGGTGCATCGAGTGCATACAAAAATTCGGGACCTTCAGCAGGATCCTTTGGAATATTCCACACGAAGATTTCTCTCTTTTGCGATAGAAAACTCAATAAGCCACCAGAAATATAGTATCGACCATCTGATGAAACACTAGCATGATGTGGTTCATTTTTTATTTGGCTAATTCCAGCTGAACTGTCGGAAACAAGTGGCACAGTTTTTAGAATTTGTCCGTAAGTAGCCGAGTTTTCATTAAAATCAACGACAGCTACGAAATCGGCAGCATTGTCGACAGATGGATCCTGTCCAGACCAAACGTATAAAACAGCTGGATACGATTGTAGAACTTGACTTGATCTAGCTATAATAGAAAAAAATATAAACAAAAATCAGTTAATATTAGTTTGAAGTGTATTCTACTTAAAACATTGAAATCAATTGGTAGAACGGTAATTATTTCTTTGATAACAGCAAAGACTGTATTTTTCTGTTGAGTTGTAGTTCCTGCTTTGAAAAGAATTCGATAAAGAAATACCAAGTATTTTGTAGTTCCAGTTGTTTGTCGTTTTCGTTTCTAATCATATTGATCATTCATTGTGTGAAAATTATCATCGACTTACTCCGGTTGGTGATGAAGTGACTGTAGCAGATGAAGAACTAATTGTTGAACCTGCTGTTATTGGATTATCGTTGACATTTATTTGATGCTAAATGAAAAAAAATAGATCATACAAATGAATATTATGTTATTTCAATGTTCACCGATGATACTAAATAATCCAGTTGTGATTGTGTTAAAGGTCCATCTGTGTACGTAGTGCTATTTGGAAGAGTATAGACTACTTGTTGCTGAGAACTTTGAAGAGATATCGATTGTGCAACATTGCGATTTGATAGATATACGGGAATAAGAGCAATCACAATTGCAGAAGCAATAATGAATAAAATGAGACCAAGACAACACACTGCTACTAATGGTGCTAAAGCATTTCGATTTTGCCTACGAAAAATCAACAACTCGATTTCAACTTGAGATAATGAGATACTTGCCTGGTTTTAGTCGTTGAAATTACCATTGCTATATTCGTTTTGACACAGCGAATAGACAATCGATCGCTATCTATGCTAACATATAATTCATATACGCATGATTACGTTATCAAGGATCGGATGTTAGACTCTATCTAGCAAGGTTGAATCATATACGTATTCTCTTTTATTCTGAAATAAATTATAGGTAAGGTCCATTTTTTTTGTTACATTGTCTGTTAAATGAACAAGGATAAATGTGAATAGTAATTTTTATTTACAAAACATTTAATTGAGAAACAAAAAGACTAAACATCAATCTTCCACAACTAATTCATGTTCGATTTTTGTTGTAACTGTTTCAATCAGTAGATCATGCGCATCATTTTGTTCCAGCCTTTCTAATTGTCCAAGGACATCGAGAAAATATTTCACCAAATTAGCGTATCGTATCACAGCTTGTTTATAATCGTATAAATAAAGAAAATATTACAATAATATTGTAACATAAATA